>Ga0307414_10000150_pt1 | contig 46696 bp, 66 predicted proteins | sample DK1Ometagenome_FD_203804 | JGI IMG/M metagenome (GOLD analysis project Ga0307414, IMG submission 203804) | Maize rhizosphere microbial communities from greenhouse at UC Davis, California, United States - DK15-O-3 | ecosystem: Host-associated > Plants > Roots > Rhizosphere > Soil | place: USA... | reverse complement strand
CTAGTGGCTTCGAATTCGACGCTTTGGCTTTCGTAGCGAATGCGGTTCCTATAACGCCACGCTTGAAAGCGGGCCTGCAACTTATTTCGAACGCCAATGCTTTCAATCTTTTTCGGGTTAACTGCGCTACCGTCTTCGGGCAGACTGTACGTAATTACAGCGTCGTCTATTGGCGAAACCCATTCGTAATCAACGCCGTCGTTGTCATTGCCGTAGCCGAACGTAACGGTTCTAACTTCGCTCTTTGGTATCTTATTGCGATGATTGAACAACATAACACTGTCGTCTGTCGCACCTTCAAACATTAACTTAAGAACGTTGCCACGCCGATACACCTGGCAAAACACAGCACTTGCAATTGAACTTATGGTTTCTTCGAACGACAAGTTGTCGCTGTCGAACGTGTAGCTAAATTGGAACGGCCAATTTGTGCCGAAGTATTCAATGGACTGCGTGCGAGCTGCAAAAATCGAATCAAAGTCAATTTCGTTTAATTCGCGGTTTCCTATGTATTGATCCAAGCACACAAATGCCATTATTTGTGCTGCATCGTTAGACGCGTGCAAATCAGGCGTAAAGCTTGTTCCGCCAGTCCAAATAGGAATCATGCGGGTAACTTCGCAGTTCAGCTTACGTTCTTTCAACGAAAGCGCCCCTGATGTCGCATACGACATTGAGCGAATTATCGTTACGTTACCGAAGTCAGTGCGCTGAAAAGGCGCAGCTGCGTACAAGTCGCGCCACTTAACTTCGTCAATAACGCTACCTTTGAACTTCGTATCGGTCACACTAACGCGACGCATACGAACCTGACAACGGCCTACGAACGGCGGGCTGTATTCACCAGTAAACGCCACTTGATCGCGACTGACTGACGAACCTGTCAGCGTAGCTGAATAGGTGTACGCAGGGCCGAACGGTGTACCGCCGCTATCAACTTGTGTGATTTCGGTTTCAACAGTTACGCTGTATTTGGTCTGCTTACTACCGTTGTCTTTATATATGCCGCTCTGTGCAACGATGTTGACTAGTACAGTGTTACGGTCTGTCTGTTCAAGTACGAAGGGGCCAACCCACTTAGGCCCGCTGACGGTAAGTATCGGACTACTTAGCGCGGTGCGTCCATCGGGAAGCGTGGCTAAGTCATCCCATCCAGGGTTAACGGTTGACGTAGCGCCTAACGTTATTAGATTGGAAGTAACGGCTAGAATCGGGTAAGTACCGTTCAAGTTAAATGCAGAACTGCCGCCGACAGTTTGCAGAATAATAGCGGTTAACGGCGGCAACGCGTAATCGTCTACGTAGTTCCATTGTGGGTTAATGTTGTACGGTGCAGTTAATCCGATTATTGCATATTCATCAGTGTCGTACATCGCAGACGATATTGAAGCGACTGTAAATGTACCTGACAAGTCGTAAACCGCCTCTACTACATCTGTAACAGGCGTTCGCACAACGAACACAGCCGACCCTAATATGACAGCGTCACCAATAGCACCTAGCGAACCAATACCGCCAACCGGCATAGGAAAGCGAAAGCTACTTGTAGTCAACGGCTGAACGTTTTCAACCGAAGATGAGCCAGTAGAAAAGAAATTAGCGTCTGTTATGACTAAGCTATCAGTTGTAGTAAAGAAGTCGGTAAAGTCGTCGTCAGTGTCATCTGAATCTAGATGTATTTCATCAGGATATTTAAAGTAAATGTCTAGATTACCTTTGTACGTATTAACGTTAGGTGCCCGCAACACTTGCCCGTTAACAGAGTTGGACTTGCTGACCTTTCGCGGTGGAACTGTTATCGCACTACCTACCGAGTAATACGGAAAGCCTGACTGAATGTCGGTGTTTGGTGCGTAGACTTCTACCGAAGTACCGGCGACAAAGGAAACAGGCGTTTCGCCGTCGTACATATCATTTATTTGATACGTACCGCGACCGATACACATAGTCGAATGTTCGACTTCTTGGCTATTGATAAACGTGTTGTATGACAGAGAAATCAAGTCAGGCGTAGAGCGCACTGTGCCAAAGATGTCAGGAATTCGGCCCTTGACGCGGGCTGTGTTCGTCCTGGCCGATAGTTCGTTGTTGGGCGAAGTCGCCTGCGTGTTACGAAGCGCTGTGGTTGGTATAGCGGGCTTCATTAAAACTGTAACTGCAATAACCGCAATAATAACAATTGCAATGAATGCAGCAACGCCACCAGCTGGATACACGACACAATAAAACGTGCCTTCAAGTTCGCCTAACGCTTCAACGCCTTTAGCGTCGTGCGGCGTTATATCGCTAGTTAGGCTAACTTGATCGAAATATAAACGCGCAGTATCAGGCCACTCGCCTTTAAAGTGTTCATACAGAAATGCGCGTACGTCGTCCGTTTCGGCTTCAAGCCATGTTTCAGGCTCTAGCGCGTTTTCAATAAGAATTACTTTGTTAGACATTCGTAGAACCTCACTTGTTTAAACCCGACCGACGCTACTTCGATATGGTCGAATCCTACGCCGGTTTCGGTTATATGTAAAATTCTACCGCGTAAATAGATACCAATGTGCGGCAAACCTCGCGGCGGATTTAGCATAACTATGCAAGGCGATACCGGTTCGCGTATGCGTTTAAACGTTCGAAGTTGCGTTAATACTGCGCGACCTTTGCCGACAGGCTGCGCAATACCTGCAACAGCTTCGTGTATAGCCTGCCCTGTTAAGTCTTGCCAAACATCCGCTACAAAGTGCCCACAGTTATACGTAGACCTGTTGTAGACACGATCTAAATAAATATCAATGCTCATATTGTGCCGCGCAATGGGTCAAATCGGTTCAGGTCATAAATCTCGCCTGTTTGACTCATGTTTAACAGCGGTGCTGACGCTTCGAACGTCGCACCGTCACGCGTGAAAGAAAGTGTTTTAATCTGTAGGACGGTCGGACCCATAAGAACGTGCGTCAAATCATCCGACCTGTAAGCACGATAAATAACTGTGGGCTTAACACCTAAACCACCTGCGACTCTAACTGCGTCAACTTCATTCGGCAGCATGTCGCCTAAGTCACCTACAGAAATTTTGTATTCTTGATCCAAGTCGTCAGAGTCGCTACCCGCTACGATATCTAGAGGGTAGTATTCGTATGTATGTACGCTGCTGTCTTCATGCGTAACAGTTACACCTAACGTTGCGTTACGAACTACGTAATAGACTTTTGAAAAGTTAGGGTGACTGATTTCGATACACTCAAGTTGCACAATTCGAGACTTCGAATTTAGGAAAAAGTCTGTATACGCACTCATGGTTGAATTCTCGGTAAGTCACGGTTAGCCAGTTTATCAAGAAGGTTCAGCGCTTTTGCGGCTTTCTCTACGCTGCCGTACGCTTCAACGATGTCAATAAGAACTTCCAAGTTAGGAATGTCTTGAGGTATCGCAGTTACCATGAACTTAGCGCTAACTACGTACGTTAGACCGGACTGACTAACTAGTGTCAAGCTACCGGGTACAAATAAGCAATTGTGTTGAATAGGTGCCGCAGTGTCCGTAATCAGGTCGCACAGAAAACGGCCAGCGTCGTTTGCTAACACTACTTTGTAAAAGTTTCTGAAGTATTGATAGTTCCCGTCGTCCAGGGTCCATCTAGCTTGTAGTGTGTAATCGCCGTTTAATACGTCAGTGCGTACGCGTGGCGAACCGCCGTCAAGCTGCACTAACACGGTTTCTTCGGCGTCAGTGAAGCTGTAGCTATTTTGGTCCGGTGGTATTACTAACTTTTTCATAATTACCGACGCCGTTTGGTTAGTGTGTTGTTAGCGAACGATTTAGACGCTTTGGAGTTCGGGTTGCGAAGGTCACGCGCTACGACCTTGCCTGCGTCTTGCGCTACGGTCTTCTGTGCGACATCCTGTGCGACCAATCTGATACTATCCTCAGACCAGCTTTCAACTTGATATTCTTGCGGTGTACCGTTGTTGTTTACAGTTACGCTAGGCATACCGGCAGCGCGCGTTGTAGTCGAAGACGTTTGAACAGAGCGGTTAACAGACGCAACGTCGCCACCGCTAACCATGCGGTCTAGATTCTGTACGCCAATGCGAGACGTTGCCGCAGCAGGAACTACGTATTCCTGGCCGTGAACTACGCCTGCTATCTGGTCTACCGCGCTGTTGCCTGTGTAGCCACCGGACTGAAAGCCACGGGTAAGGGCCATGATAGACAGCAACGCAGCGCCACCGACCACAGCGGCAGCCCCGAACGTACCGATAGACGCTACCAGGGCAGCTGGCAGCCAAGCTGCGAGCGTTGTGCCCGCTGCCGCGACCTGAGCTGTAGTTGTCACCGCTGTAGATGCCAACGACGCACCGGTTACGATACCGATTGTTGATAGGCTTGCAGTTGTTTTAACACCTTCGGACGCAACTTTTGCAGTAGTGGTTGCAGTGATACCTGCCATTTCCAACGCGGTATTAACTGCGTATTGCGCGCCAAGTTTAATAAGCGAGCCTAGCATTTCAGCGACGATTGTTTGCGACACACTTTGCAGCGATGCCTTTAAGTCGTCACCCCTGGCTATCGCATTGCCAATTGAAGACGACACACCGTCGATTGTGGTTTGCATCGTGTTGCCGATTATGTCAGCTACGCCGCTTGCGAGTGTTGTGAAGCCTTGCAGCGCTGCGCCTACACCTTCGGTAAATACGCTAAAGAAGCTACCGTTGCCCATTTGATTCTGTAGCGAAGCGATGGCTACATTAGTCTGCGCCATTTGGTTAGCGTACAGCTGTTGTGAAATAGCGCCTGCTGCATACGCACCGCTAAGCGCAGCTTGTTGCGTCACAAGCGTTGACATGGCACCGGCAGTAGCTTCGAAAATCGAATCAGACGCTGCTGTAAGGTTAGCGTAGTCTTCAGTCGCTCTGATGTTTTCGCGCATCGCCTGCGTTTGAGCTTCGGTTAAAACTGTGCCTTGCGCTAGCATTGCGTTTTGCTGCTGTTGAACTTGCTGTTCGACAGTTCTGTCAGGCGGTGCGAAGCTAAGCAGTTGTCTGCGCTGTTCAAGCTCTTTGTTGAATTGACGCATAGGGTCTACGGCATTCTTGTACGACTCAGTAGCTTTAGTTACAGCTTTGTCGTATTCAGATTGCGAAATAGCACTGCTGCTTAGCAGTTTATCTGCCGCTGTGATTTGCGCGTTATAGTCGCGCTGCGGTGCTATTGCAGCTTCGTAAATTTGATCCATAGCCTTTTGAACTACAGTAGCGTCTTGAATAGCCTTGATTTTAGCTTTGATACTGTCTACTTCAGTGTCGGTAAGTTTGATTTTCTTACCTAACATTGTTTCTTCGATTTGATCGAACTTAGCCTGAGCTTCGCGCGCAGGTTGCAGCAGCGACATGCGGTCAAGTTCGTTATCCAATTGCAAGTTGACTTTTGCCAACGCCGTAGCGCGGTTTTCTGTCGCCTTGTCTAAAGGTGTGCCGGTTGTGTCTGCGCCTGCACCGCGAAGGTTCGATTCAGTGCCACGACCACGCACGCCAGCAGCTACGCGACGATTGCGAGCCATTAACGCGGCACGATCCATAAACGATTTTGCAGCGTCGCCTAGATAGTCTTTATTGAACGCATCGCTAAATGCTCTACCAACTTCAGCCGCTGCGGCTTTAGGCTCTTCGCCCACGTCAATCTGCGGCAGCGTAATACGTATTGCGTTCAAACCCTTTTCAATACCCGCTGCTGCGTCAGGCGCAATTGCAGCGATACCCTTGTTAATCAACAGCAAGCCGTCAATCCACAAGTTTGCAATTTGCGATACGGCGATAGACGTGAAATTAATTGCCTTTTCAAAGAAGTATTTCAGCAGGTCGGGGAATTTTGCCCACACTAAACGAATTACGTCATATGCACCGACGAACGTACCGATAAAGCTGTTAGCATTTCGCTTCAACAGTGTTGTTATAGCTGCGCCGATGTCGCGGAACTTTTCACCCCAACCGTTAGTTTTGCTGTTAACGAAATCAATTGCGCTGTTCCACGCAGAACTAATCGCAGTGGCTGCGGCTGTTGCGCCGTCTTTAATGTACGCCCATGCGGTTAGCGCGCCGTCTTTAAACGTCACTTGACGTTTCGCACTAAGCGTCAGTTCATCACCGTACAGCATCAAGGCTGCGGTAGCTGCTGTGATTGCAACCACTATCAGCCCGATAGGGTTAGCTGCAATGGCTGCGGTAAACGTCCAGACAGCACGCGTCGCTAGCTGAATACCGCTAAGCAGAGCCGGACCAAAGTAGACAAGCAAACCGGCACCGACGACAGCTGCGACTAACGCCAACTCTTTCATGTGGGCAGACAGTTCGATAATCCCGCGAGACAATGCAGCGGTAAAGCCGGTTGCCTTGTTGACTTCGCCTGTGAACTTTTGAAAGTTGTTATTAAGTACGGTCATCGCCTGCGATATTGTTGGCGTAGTTTTAGCAAACGTCGCATCAATAGAGGTTTCGATAGACTTGAAGGCGTCGTACATGACCTTCGCTGTAATTTTACCTTCGCTACCAAGCTGTTTAACTTGGCTGATAGGTTTGTTCAGAACCTTTGCTACTGCGTCCAGTACAGCAGGCATGTTTTCAGACACAGCTCGGAATTCATCACCTTGCAATTTGCCAGCGTTAAATGCCTGCGACAGTTGCAGTAAAGCAGACGCTGCTTCTTGCGCAGTTGCGCCACCTACAACCAAAGCTTTGTTTACCGTTTCAGTCATACGCAAAGTGTCTTCTTGCGACTTACCCATGCCTTTTAATGCACGGTCAAAGCGAGCGAATGACGTTGCTGTAGCGTCTACGTTAGTGCGCGTTTCGTTAGCCAATCCGAACAGACGTTCGGTCAGTTCGTTAACCTGCGCCTGCGACTCTGCGACGTTTTGCAGTTTGTTTTGCAAAACGGTGTACGCGTCAGCAGCGTTCAAGATTCCGCCTGCGCTAAGCGTAACCCCTACGGCAGCCGCTGCGGCTTTGGCCCATGAACTGAACGCTGTAGCTGACCCTTTAGTCTGTTCGGCTGCGCGCTTCTGCGCTTCGGCCAGGCGCAAGGCAGCCAGTGAAGCCCGGTCGGCAGCACTAGCCGCGTTCGCAGTCTGGACGGCGGTTCGCTGTTGCTCTGTCGCCAGACGCTGCGCAGCGGTGGCGCCTTGCGTTTGGGCGGTCTGCGCCTTGGTAGTGGCAGCCGCGAGCCCTTGCGTAGCCGTGGCGCTGCGAGCCGCAGCCGCAGACGCGTTTGCTTGGGCTACCGCCGTCTGTGCTTGGGCAGTAGTCAAGCGCTGTGCTGCCACTGCCGCATTCGTTTGCGCGGCAGTCAGATTTACGATTGCGGTTTGCGCTTGTGTTGCCGCTGCGGCTGTTTGTTGCTGTGCTGTTGCGAACTTCTGCGCGCTTGTGCTTGCAGTCATCTGCGCAGCTGCCAGCTTACTACCTGCAATAGATGCTAGGTTTTCAGCGGCAATTGCCTTTTGCAATGCAGCTTCAACGTTAGCAATTTGCACTTGTGTTTTTTGCGCTTCGGTCGCAATGCGCTGTTGCGCTAATGCCGACTTATCAGCAGCTGCGGCCAACTTATTTTGCGCAGTGCTGTTTGAATTAACGCTAGTCGTAAGCCTAGCCATATCCGACGCTAACTTAGACACTGAGTCGCCGGACTTCAAAGCCGCTAGCGCCTGCTGCAAACGCTCAATTGCGCTAAACGCTTCGCGAGCCCCTGCGGCCATCGTAGTGAACTTAGTTGCAATCGTAGTCGATACTCTATCGGTTACGGATATGCTTATGCTTTCGTCACTTTCGGCCATGATTTACACCGTTTTCGCAATTGATTTAATGCCCACATACACAGCTGCTTGAACGAATCCCGCAGGCGCCTGCATCGACGAACCTTCGTTAAGCTTTCCGATGTAATCCGCATTGTTTGTTATAAATATCGTTTGCCCTGGCTTCTTACCTCTTAGCATCATTCTACATAATGCGATAGTTTCTGCGGAACTAAGGCTGTAGGTTGACCCGCGTTTACCTTCGTAATGCGCGTTAATTTCTGCGGTCGCAGGCGCATCTAGCGTTACTTGCCAGTTAGAAATAGCTTTCGAAGTATCGACGGGGGTTTTGGTAGCTAGTTCGTCAACAATTGTCTGTGCGACATGCTTTGCGAGACGGTCAGCTATAAGCGGTAGGGACTTAGCGCGGTCTTCTAAACTTTTCGCTAGTTCATTTAGATTGCGCGCCATACCCATATTGAATATTCCTTTATTTCGGTTTGTTTGCAGCTTTCATTTTTACTGCAACTCTATCTAAGTGCATCGAATCCATACGCTTGATAAAGTAGAACAAATCTTGCGTTTGTTCTTCGTCCAGTTCGAAAGCTATTGCGTAGCTGTGGATACTAGACCAGGGGATAGCAGTTGGTGAAAATATGTGTGTTCGGTCGCTGTCAAGATCGAAGAACGCATTCAGATAGATTTGCAGCCCGTCTATCAGTTCTGGCGCGTTGGCAATGCGGTCTGGTAATGGCTGGCCTGCCCGCATTGCCTGTTTCGCGATGTTTTGCTCTATTGGGCCTAGTTCGAGCATGTATTCCAGAACATCGACTAGTTTTTTGCTTCGTCATCCACTGCGGCGGCACGGAACAACGATACATCGGTAGCTTGGGCCGACAGTTCGTCGTACAGTTCAGGCAACAGTTCGAACAACGACAGCGCATTTTCTGCGTTGAACGGAATGTTCGCATTAACTGGCAGATGCGCAAACAACGGTGCGCCACCAACCATTTCGTTTTGGATGTTCGACCATCCCAGCAGAACAGTTTCAGCGAAGACTTTACGCAACATATCTTCAGCGGTCTTTTCGTTCAGGGTCTTCAGTTCAATCTGACGACGGTATGGGCGCGTAGCCAGTTCAAAAGCTTTGGTGTAGCGCTTGTTCGATTTCGACATGCGCGACAGTACGAATGTGGGCACTGTGCCGTCATCGTTTACGCTCAGCTTTACCTCTACGCCGTCAGCTTCCTTAGCGGAATCGGTTTTGTAATCCTTAGCAAGACCCATAATATAAACCCTCAGATAAAAGAAAGGCCGGTATAGACCGGCCCCCGAATCATAGCGCAGTTATTACGGCATTGCTACGTTTGGCAAATACTGAAATTCAGTATAAAGCAGCGTGTAACCGTTTTCGTTTTCTGCTGCGGCTGGTTCCAGCGGAACCATAATAGGCGCGTCTTTCTCTACGGTCAGACGACCACCGCCCAGGCCCAACAACGGCATGTCGTAAATGAACCCTGCGTTTTTCGCGCAGCTGATAACGTTCAAACCTACGTCAGCATTACGGCGAATCGCTGCTACGGCTGCCACTGTGGTGAAGTATGCGGTAAGACTGCCGCCGACTTCGAAGTTACCAGCCGACGTATCGAACGCGCCCAAAGTGCCAATAGCTTTGTTCGGCGTAACGTTGTTGGTGATTGTAATAGTTGCTTCGGACGCGTAACCGAACAACGCCGAAGGGTTAGACGTTGCAGGATCAATTACGGCCAGCTTGATACGGTAGATGTCAGAGCTACTGTTGATTGCGTCGCCACCGGATGCGGATACGCGAGTACCTGACTTGATTTCGTCGCCTACGTCGCCGCTTTTGTACGTGTTGTCGCACGCCACAAAAGTCATGTCACAGGTAAGCTTTTCAGCCTGCGGAATGTTCAGCGTGAATTCGTTGGCTACTGCGCCTTCAAGGTATTCGGCTTGAGTTCCGGTTTCACCTTCGCCAAGCTGACGTTCAATGCAGTACGAACGACGCTTAATCAAGGCGGCGTCTTTTTCGTTTCGAATGACCAGACCGGCAAAGAAGCGAATGCTTTTACCTGCGCCTGATTCAGTCACCGGCAACCATGTAGTGTCGTCAAAGACGATGGTCGTTGCGCTGATAGATTTGATGCGAGCGAAGCCCACATTATTCGCAAAGCGGTTAACGGACGCATCGCCGCCGATGAACAGCCACTTGCCAGGGAACAAGCCCGGAAAGGTCGTGAAATCGGTTGTAGTGGCAACCAGCGACGGAATACCGCTAACTACTGCCAGCGACACGTCACCGGCCAGCAGTTCGCCGCCGACGCGGGAAAACATTGCAGCGGCAGGCGGTGCAGCTTCGTTAACCAGAACTTCGGAAACTACGACAGTGCCTGCGGTAGAAGACACAACAGTTTTCACGCCGTTGTTCGACGCATTGGCGAAGCCGCTTGCAAAGATCAACTGACCGGCAACGAAACTGCCCAGGCCGGACGCAGCGGCGTAGGTTTTGGTTGCAGCGTCTACGCTGGTCAGTACGATTGCCGCACCGTTAAGCGGTTTGGTAGTCGATGGCTCGCGAGCGTCGGCAAAGAAGAAGCCTTGCAGCAGTCGGGTAAGTGCAGGGTCTTTGATAACGTCAGTGTTGATACCGCCAGACGCGTCAAGGTCGGTAACGGTGCCTTTCTGGTTCTGGCGCGACGCGTCGATAGGTGCGCGGGCAACCTTTGTCAGTTCGCCGCCGAAGTCGCTGTAACTGTTCGGCTTCAGCCCGTACCACGTAGGTGTGACAGGAAGTTGTTTCAAGCACTCTTCTTCGGCGTAGTTCAACGCTGTCAGGTTACTGTCAATTTTATTCGAATCGCAATCGGCCATGATTAAGCCCCTTTAATCAACTTCGTCGTGTTGATATTCGGTCACGACGTTTGACCGATAAAACAACTCTTCAGGCGGCACAGGATACACGCGAGTGTTGCGAAACCACACGCAGCCTTCTGTGCTAGTTCCGTTGAATATTTCAACGATCATTTGCCCTAACTTGCGAGAAACTGCGGCGGCGTTTGCGTAACTCTTCGGGAAAAATACCTGAATGAACAACAGCCCGCCAGTGGTGTACATTTTCTTGCCTTTTGCGAATACGTCATTGGACAACGACGCCTGTTCGCGTGTGATGGGTTGCGGTGAAATACGCACCCATACTTTAGAGCGGTCTGGTTCAGTAGCTACGCCGTCGTCAAGATAGCGAATTTCAGGAACGTAGCCGACAATCGCTGCGCTGTTGGCTGTGAACTGCGCTGTAAACAGTCCGTACATCTGGTCAACAGCTTCGCTATAATTCGCAGTCATTTTTTAAATACCACCGTATGCAGTATCTTTTGACCGTTAGGTGCCAACGTCTGCACGGTTTCAATTGCAAGTTCTTTGCCGTCGTAGTCGATAACTACGTCAGTGCCTTCAATGTCGAATTCGACCTGCCCCATTAGACCCATCGTCGAACCTATTGCCACGTCAGTGTTAGGGATGAAAGCTAACGTTTCGTACAGTGCCTTCGTCATAGTCAGAAAGCAGACAACTACGTCATAGTCTACGGGAACCTGCGTAAATTCCCATGGCTTACCAGGGACTTCAGTTTTAACGAACTTTCGCCACTTCACAGCAACGCCGTTCTTTTTAATCAAACGTTGCGCTGTGGCTATTTGTCTGTCAAATCGAGCCATGATTAAACCCTATCCGACCTGATGCCACCTTGCCCACAGTAACTGAACAGCGGTGCTAACAGTGCATCAGCTGCGCCTAAGTTCGGGGTAACACCAACTGCGATAGGGTCTGCATATTTGGTGGTAATCGGGCCTACTGTTTCTTCTGTTACATAGTCCGATGCGGACGTGTTCGGCAATAACGAAATACCCTGACTGACTGCGATAACTAACGCGCATTGCGCATTGACAAGGTTCTTCGGTATTGCGTCGCTAGGAAACGGCGTTTCTTTACCTTTCGGAATCCAACCACTACGGGGCCAGGATAGCGCCTGAGTGTCACTTGTGGGCACACCGCCGAACTGACATGCTTTCGATTCGATATAGTCGGTAGCTTCAATAAGCATTACGGCTACTTGATCGTTATCGGCTGGCAACGTTACGCCGCGATTCGTTGCGTAGGTGCGTGCGTCGGCAACACTCACATACGCGTTTGAATCAACGAGTCCTGCGCCAGTTTCAACAACGATCAAAATAGCCATTTTGCCTTTTCCTTTACGACAACACGATAGCGGTAATAACGCCGTTTACAACAGTTGGTGTTGCTTTGGTAACGTACACGCCAGTGACCGGAACAACCAAATCAACAGCAGTCGTTACGATTGTTTTGGTAGATGCCAGCTTGACGCTGGTCAGTACGCCGCCAGCTACTACGGCAGTAGCTGGCGAATCCAGGTTTCCAGGCGAGTTTTCGACGTTGACAGTGCCTGCGTTCAGAACGATAGCCTGTGTGTCAGGAAGAGGGGCTACCGGAATGTCATCAGGGTCAATGACAGTAACTGCGCTGTACTCTGCCGGGATATCTGCACCGTCGTGACCTACGTAGTCGGCAGAGCGTACCGGTGTGGATTGCGCTGTTCCGGCTTTCCATACCTGCACTTCGTATGCTGGCACAGCTGCTGCGTTAAGCTTCGCGATGTCAGCAAGTTCATTTGCAGTCGGCAGTGCGGCAGCCGTGAAGTAAATAACCTTTTTAGTAGCCATGGCTTGAAATCCTGTTCAGACTGCGATTAGTTGCCGCCGTTCCAGGCCGGTGCGCTTTGTTGGCCGTTCGGCTGTTGGCCTGCGGTATTCCTTGCGGCGTCATCCGACGCTTTTTTAGCGGCTGCCACCTGCGATTTCGTCAGCTTTGGCGCTGCTTCGTCGCCAACCTTTTCAGATAGCGCTTTCAGCTCGCCAGTTTTGGCTGCAATAGCAGCTTCGGCGGTCGGGAAAGCTTCAGCATACAGCGGCGGCACGATACCGGCTACGCCGTCGCAGATTTCCAACGAGTGTTGTTCGGCAGGTACGGCCAGCGCATTACGGAACATGACGTTTGCAGTCATTTCGAGCGCTTCGGCCAGCTGTTCGGCTGTAGGCGCTGGACCTTCTACGAAGAATAGAATCTTGGCAAGTTTCATGGATATAGCCTCACACATTCGATAAAGAAACGGGGCTGTTACGCCCCGTAGTCACTTCGCTTTCGCTTAGTGCGATTCGATAATCACACCGCCCAGGTCTTTATGCGAAGTCGCATAGCGGTCCCAATTGGTGGACGTGAACAGCGCGGCGTCAGTTGGCGACTTGCCGCCGTTCGCCTTATCCCATGCGAAGCCTTTAACACCGAGTTCGTACGACCATTCAGCTTGGAACGTGCGCTGAATGTTTTCCTGACCGGTGACAACGGTTTCTGCTGCGGTGTAGTCGTTGTTTTGACCAATCAACAGCGACTGCGGACCCATACCGAGGGTGTGATAGACCGGCGTACCGCCTGCGGTGAACAGTGCAGGGCTGTCGGTCATAACCATCAGTCGGCCCATAGGGTCACGCTGTACGTTGACGTTACCGTAGTTGAACAGGCGTTCGGCGTTGTTCAGCGCGTTGGCGTACAGGTCGAACATTGGCTTACTGTGCGAAATCCAGGTTTGAACAGTACCGCCAGAACCGTCACCCATTTTACCAGCGGCTTCGGTTTGTGCTGCAAAGTTCAACTTGTCTTTCAGTGTGCCAGCGTCGCGACCGGTGATGTCAAGAACGATACCGCCGATGCCTGCGCCGTTGACTTGAACGTGCGCGGCGTACCACGCAGACAAGCCGGTGTTCAGCATGTCAGCCAGGGTATCAACGGCCAGCTGTTGACCCAATACCGCACCTGCGGTTTCTGGGTTCATCTGAATCCATTTGAATTGGCCCGGATCGAGTCGAATTTCCGCAGTACCTGCGGCGACTTTCACCATTGTGTCAACGATTTGTTTCATCACCTTTTGCGCAATGGTGCCAGTACCATATGCGTTACGGCGACGTACCAGACCGTCAACCTTTGCGAAAAACGCCACGTCGCTGAAGTCGCCTTGATGCGCGGCAGACGACAGGACAATGACGCCACCGGCTGCGGCGTTGAAGAGGTCGATTTGTTGACGCAGTACTTCGGTCATTGCCGCGTATGCGTATTCGGAATATACCGCGAGGTCGGAAAGTGCCATGGTTCATGCTTCCTGTGAACTATTGGCCTTGCTTTCCTTGATGTGCGCTGCGAGGTCCGCAGGGTTCAACTTAGAAAGGTCGGCGGTGGTTGGTTGTTGTTGCTGGTTGTTCGGGGCACCGCCGCCGTTATCTTTTCCAGTGGCACCGCCGCTGGACTTACTAACGGTGATTATAGGGGCGAAGTCTTTATTTGCAAGGAATTCTTTATACAAGCCTTCGGCAGTCAAACCTTCGGCAACTTGACCATTAGCGTCAAGGAACTTTGTAGTTGGTTCGTCGCCGTCGAAGTCCGATTTCAGCCGCGCTTTAATATGCGGCAGCAGCAACTTCGGCGCAGTGGTTGACAGCTTGTTAGCGATGTCGTTTGCAACGTTGTCAATAAGTTGCTTATTCAGCACGCCTTGCAACTTACTAACGCGCTCGTTATGAGCCGCTACGGTTTCGTCATGCTTACGGCCCCAGGACGCTTCTAGGGTTTTGATATCACCAGCTTTGCGGGCTGCGTCAGTTGTTGCGTCATCCAACAGCTTTTGCTGTGCGGCCTTTTCGTCTTCGATTTCACGCAAACGAGCTTCAGCCGTACGGCGGCCTTCGCTTTCGCGGTCCTTTGCACGCTTCAGTGCGCCTACATCTTCGGCGCCTTCAACGTCTAGTTTGAATTCGTCACCATCTGCGATGTACTCACTACGCAGAACTTCAGGCAACTTTGCGTGTTCATCTTTAGTAAGCCGTTGCTTTAAAGCCATTGGACACCGTCCTTTCTTTGATTTAGGCGAACACTGTTACGCCCTGGATAGGATAAGTTTTACCTTATCCCGATATTGCTGCAATGTTAACGGCTTAACGCCATAGATGCTAGACAAATCTTTGCGGCTTATTTCGCCATTGCGAAGCTTAGTCGCTACGTCTTTGCCAAGCATGTCGTTCTGTACCTGCTTCGGCTGTCGCGTAATCCAGTGGAATAGCATTTCTTCTGGAACGTCCTTAGTACCCACAATAGGCGCTATGTGCGAACGGCAGCGAATGTGCGCAGGTGGGATAGGCCCGTGGCCGTATCGGTAGCGCTTCAGGTTGCGGCTGATGCAAATAGGCGTCGTGCGATTGTCCATAACGCTATACCAGCCGTACCACTCATAAAGCGACGACTGTACAGCAGCAGCGGTTGCCGCGTGTACGTGCGAAATTGCAGTGTCAATAACAGCCTTTGACTGTGTGTCGATACGATCAAATACACCCGACTGACCTACGTTAGCAGAGCCTGTGCCGCCAGTTCCCAATAGCGCGGCTACGGTTTCGTCAACACTCCATTTGTTCGCCCAGGCCATGCGAACTTTCTGTTCGATGCTTGCAATAGCCGATGTCTTGAAGGCAGCCACAAAGGCCAGCAGGAACACGCCGTTGGCAGCCATGGGCGTGTTAATGATCGAAGACCACAGACGGGAGCCGTCGCCTGTCACCGCAGCCTGACCGAACAGAGGGACAACCCCCGACTGACCTTCTTGTTCTTCTATGTGGGCAATCGCTTCATCTTCGTCGAATATCGTTTGCTGCGCTTCGTCGTCAAGTTCGAAATGTGACGACGCGTAAACGATTCGACTAACGTCTAAGTCAACCGACATGAAGTCTTGAAGCTGCTGAATTAAGTTCGTCGTGTACTGCGTATAGACTCGCATCTGCGAACTACGAAGCTCAGCGACAAGGCGCGTCAGCTCTACTTTAGTCAGTGCGTCTAAGTTGGTGTATTTGATGCGCCCGAATATCTTTTTGAATACCTCGCGCAGTTCGAACAATACCTGTTCAAACTCTAGCGCGTTTGTTACTTTGACACCTTCAACGTATAGCGCTTGACGCGTCGCTATGTCGTATAGCCTCATGCTGTCAGATAGTGCCATTTCAAACCACCTTATGCCTTAGCGGCAGGCTTTTTAGTTGTCGCTGGTTTCTTGGTAGGGTTGAACGCGTCGGCCCCAGGTTGGTTAGGCGGCATAGCCAGCGCCATAGCATCGGCGGTATCTTTCGCAATGCTAGCTTTAGCTACTTCGTCGTCTTCAGTTGCCTGACCAGCTTTGCGCAGTACGTCGCGCATTTCTTTAAAGCTGATAGCACCTTTCTGCCACGTTTCAATAATCTGTTTGACTTCTTCAGGCGTCATGCGCGCAATGTCGAAATCAGTGTTCAGTTCGAATTCTATGCCGTCTTCAGGCAATGCAGAAAACATCGCGGCAGTCTTGAGTGCCCACAAATAACCGGCTGCCACGTTCTTTGTAGTCGTTGACAGCACAGAGCCTTCGCTAGTCGCCTCTACTTTGGTTTCAAACGCGGTGCGTTGCACTTCCTTGACTTCGACAAGTTTGGCGCCAAGTGAAACCATCATGGCTTCTTTTTGATCCATGGCAGTTTTTGCCATAGTTGTTTCTTTTACTTCTAGTAATTCAGCGGTGGCGCCAACCGGCAACATAATGCCGCCAGTAGCCCCAAAATTAAGCCGTCCTTTAAATACGTCGTCAATCCAGCTTTGACTAACGCCAGTGACCACAGGTGTAGGTTGACCTACGATGTAGCAGATTTGTTCGAAGTCCGCGCTGTTACGATAGTGCGCTACGTTCACGCTAGCCAAGTCGTAAAAGTTCGGGTTATCCGGGTTAGGGTCGTTATTTTCGGAACCTAGGAACATAAACGGAATTTCGGTAAGCGGTTCGCCGTTCGGTCCAGTCATTGCGACTGTTTTATGTATCTTGTAATTGTCGCCGCGCCTAGGCAACTTCGAACCGTCATACGGTGTCGGGTACTCTTCGCGCCATAATTGTTGGATGTACACGCCGTTTTCAATACGTAGTTCGCGAAACTGGCAGCTAGTCTTCAGTTCAAAGCCGTCGTCGGAACTGGCATACGATTCGGCCAGCATAACCATAGACAAATATTCTATTGCGCCACGTGTTGCAGTTCTGTAGTTGACAATTTCAAGCGGTGAATAGGTGTTTATTACTGCGCGCACTTCACCTTTGTCGCGTTGCTCTGCGGTAGTCACGCCGCCAGTGTTTGGATAATCAACGAACAAGCCTGACCGGGAATACGCCAGTGTCATAGACAGCGACTTTTTAGCCTGCTGTTCAATTGATACACCGCCGCCTGACGCGTTTTCAACTACGATTTCCATTGCAGCTGGAACTTTGACAACAGGGTCACGCATGAACACCTGACCGACAAGGCCGCTAAGCGTGCGACGCGTTGCGTTGAAGAACACTGCGCGGTCTTTATACGCCTTGTAGCGCGCTTTGTTATCGGCGGATGTATCAGCGGCGTTAGGCACCGGCAGATACTTCGGACCTGCATCTTTAATGACGGTTTCGCCAGAAATGCAATCACGAATAAGGTAATACTGCGGAAAGAGGCGCGCTAGTTCGGGACGAATAAAGGCTACGTTTGGCATGGTGATTTTCCTTAGTGCGGCATTTGCATTTTGAGTTTGACAGCGGCCTTATCGGCACCAACTAGACAGCGGTAGCGAACCATATCATAGCAATGGTCTTCGGCGTCAGTGTCAACGTCATCTAGTTTATCTTCGTCACGCGGTAATGTGGGTATCGTGCTAATGGACGCTATGCAGTTACTCATAAAATACAAGCCTGGACCTTCGTTTTTCTTAACCGCTTCCAACTTATCGCGAACTATCTGCATACCGATAGCGCGTGCGCCTGACGCTTTATCTGATGTCGTCCATTCTATGCCGTTGTCTGCCATGGTCTTTGCAGTGGTGTCTTTTTCGGTATCGGTAACACTGCCTATCTGGTTATCCGCTGGCCCTGGATACGGCTTTTTACTAATCCAGCCATTAGCAAGCAACGAGATTTCACGCTCTACGATACCCTTTGCGATAGCACCGCTACCGAGCTTAATGCCTTTGTTTTCAAATTCCATTTGACCTTGCTTGTCGCGCTTGCAGCCGTACCACTCGAATATCTGTACCAGCGTGCCGCGTGGCGGGCAGAAGCTGAACACCTTGCCTTCATACGGTATGAGCGCCTCAGTACCGTCAGACTCTGCGAACCAGCCCACACTAAACGGATGTGACGAACCCCAGTCAAAGGCCCGGTCAACCCGCCAGCCGTCAGGGATTACGAAGCGCGGCAAGACGTGCTTGCGCCTATCCCATACGTCATCAAATGCGCCACCGGTTACGATATCCCAATCACCGAACAGCCATGCACGACGCAGGTTGTCGTCAGTAATGCTTTCAAGCTCTGCGACATACTCTTTTGTCAGGTATATGTTTTCACGGTACGAACCAAAGATAGCGACTTGAGTTCGAACTACAATAGTGTTTTCTTGTGTCTGAGGGTCAAACACTTCGACGTGTACGCGTACGACTGTGCCGCGTGGCGCTACGTCAATGAAGCGACGTTTAACCCAATTGTGACCAGGGCCATTCGGGTTAGTTGTGCTAAACACTTGCAGCTTGATAGGCGGTAGCGGTTTACCGTCTTCAGTAAGGTAGCGGCCTTTTTCATCTTTAGGCGTGTCACGTTCCGGCATAAACGTGCAGCGGTTAACCGACATAAATTTGTCGTACAGTGCGGACGTCGGATACTTCGTTAATTCGTTCCAACCGATAAACGGGTATTCGTGACCGTGAAAACCGTCGTAGTCTCCAGGCTTCTTTACGTGACGAAACAACAGCTCTTCGCCAGTTTTCCACACCCATTTATACGACTGCGTTGATTCCATAAACTCGCAGTCATCACCGAATACTTTTTTGAACCATTTCTTCGACTCTGTTACAAGTCCTTTTAGGTTGTCAAACTCGCGGTCAAATATAACCCCTTTCCAGTATGCGCCATAACCTTTGCCGACATTGCGGGCAAACTTCATTAGCTGTGTGATTGTCTTTCCTGGACCGCGTGCGCCTTCATAGAGTGTATGGTCGCAGCGTGAATCAATAGCAAGTTCCTGCGACGACGCCGGTATAGGCTGCCATACGACTTCGAACTTTTCTTTGAATTGATTAATGTCTAGATGTGCTGACATTTAGCAAGTTCCTTTGCTGCGCTGCGGCTGTCGTTTCCCATTCGGCGTCTGTGCCTAAATCTTTGATAACCATTACGCGGTTGTTTACTTGCGTATTGTTGTTGACGGTAAGCCCTGGCTTTTCGATATAGCCACGAATTTCGGCGTACAACTTCGCCACCTTTACAAAGTCTTCAGGGTCCATTTCAACGGTGTCTAGTTTGTTCCACACCTTGCGCGCCAATGCTGCTTTATCTGGCAACAGCTCAAGTTCACCAACGTCGTCAAGCTTGGCAAACTTCGCATCAATGACAATAGGGTCTGTAGGCCAGTCGCGCATAATAAGCAGCGCCTTCGACGTATCGCCTGGATAGAGTTCCAGGGCTGCGGCGAAGTAGTCATTGGGGTGTTTTAACAGTAAGGCCGCGTAGCGTACCTTCGCTTCGTCTTCGGTCATTACGTCGGCCCTAGTTGATAGTCGTTGCAACTATAACGTAAGGCCAACGCTTTGTCAGTCCGCTATTTTATTTGCGGGCAGTTCTTCTTAACCGATTTATTGTGCGCCAGAATCTGTCGGGCTGTTTGCGGTGTCAGTTCTTCTGACTTACCGACACTGATGTAGCTGACCCAATTGCAAGCCGTGTCAACTACAACCTGTTTATTTTTCACCGTTTCCAGAACTGTCGGCTTCTGGTCGGCTGTACTCGTTGCGCAGCTCGCGCATAACGTCAGCGTCAGACATAGCATTGACTTCGTTAATAGCTTCATTTGCATTACTCACAGACTGAATTTCTGTTTTCGATGCGGTTTGCGCTTTCTGAATTTGGTCAACTGCTAGCGCTTCGTGTTCCGCTGTTCTTTGTTCCGCTGCGGCTACGTTGGCTTCTGCTTTGCCTGACTTCTTAGCGCTGAACCATACTGCGAACAACGCTACGACGGCAGAGCCGATTGAAACAACGATAGCCCATACGCCGGGAATCATTGCCATTCGCCTGTGCGAATCTGCTTAGCGATACGCTTTGCACGATTCGGGCTATCCAGCTTAGCCCATTTGCTTTCTAGCAATTCAGCTTCGGCTTTGTCGTACATGCCCACACTAATTAATTTAAGCGAGTTCTTGAACGCTAACAGGCCATCGATGCCCATTTGAAAAGCCATGTTCAGCAGTGCGGCAAAGCGTACGTCGTCCAGGCCCGTCACCCATGGCAGCCGTTTAATCAACTCTGCGCGCTTCAGCTTGATGCGGTTGGCTAAGATGAATTCATTTTCTTCAGGCAGTAAGCCACCGCCGCGACGTTGATCTACCAGAATACCGGTTCCGATAGTCCAGTAGCCTTTGCTGTCTCGGTAGACGTGCAATACGGTGTCTTCGTCGCGCTTCAATTGGTCTACGGTGTTATTTGGCGCTGTCATCGCTGGCAATCTCCTTGCGCAATGAATCCTGAACGATGAACTTTGCAGCCATCGAAACGACGAAAATAGCGATACCGATTAACGGCATGTACTGCGGCGGGATGGTCGATTTGATTTCGGACGGTAGCCCGTTCCACAAATCATTAGCCAAGTTTGGATTGGTGATTAGAACAGTCGTTACGGCTGTGCCTATGACACCTAGTCGAGTAGACCAGAACTTATGCCACTTTTTCCAACCTTCAATTAATTTCATGTTTTCCAGGCACCCAACGTTGTTTGTCCTTAATAGCCTCTACGTCGCGACGTACCTCTACCATCTGCGAACCTAGCTGCGTTACCTGCGATTGAATGTTGCGGCTTTCGTTGGCTTGAACTGCGACGCTCTGTACGACAGTGTTCAACCTGTCGTCGCGTAGATCGCTTTTAACTTCGATCTTGGATACGGTGGCGGCAATCGTACTGACTTGGAATGACACACCGCCTAGAGAAAAGATTATCGCTGCTGCGCAGCCTATAAGCCACGTAAGCGGCAATTTGGTTTCGATTACGCGCTCATCTGCACAGGCCATCGCTTTATGTCCATATATGGGTTTTGGCGATGATAGACGCATAGCGGGCAACACGCCACCATAAAAAAGCCCCGACGCTATGGCCGGGGCTTTTAGTTGCTTCGCAGTGTGTTACACGGTGCGCCAGATGCGAGCGCCAGGGCCGCGACCTTGTGCAGTTTCGTCAACCGGACGAACTACGAACTTGCGGCTTTCGCTGCCGTCTTCGGTCTTGTAGCGCTTGTTCGCGCTGGAAATGGTCGACGCCAGGGACTTCGCAGCGTTCGGCTTGGCTTCAGTGTTGCCGACGAAGAACGATTGACCTTTAGCCAGCAGTTCGAACGGGTAGGTTGCGGCTTTGGTGCGAGTGGCACCAACCGGCAACTCTACGTTGTCGTCAATGGTGAAAGAAGTCTTGGCAACCGGTGCGCTACCGTTGCTGTTTTCAGCAGGTTGACCAGCAGCTTCGATACCGGCTGCGGTTGCACGAACGGCGATTTCGCCTGCTTCGTTGGTTGCGCCCGGATTGGTTTCAACCAGACCACCGTCAACCAGCGGTTGCAGGTCAGCGGCTTTGCCGTAGCTGCCGTTTTCACCGGCAGTAACGATCATGACCAGAAGGGCCAACGATTTCTTAGCGAGCTTTGCCATTTTTGAATCTCCGACGATTTATGTGGTTTGGTGTTTCGCTTCTGAGGTTTGATTCTATCTACGCTTGATTACATCGTCAACACTATTCGTTCATCGCCTTTACTTAATTTCGGCTTTCTATACACCGGTGGCTGTTCGCCGCCACAATCACGCGCATACGTGCCTTTGTAGTCAGGCCACGTCGTTTCCTTGACAAAACGGCAGTAATTCTGCTGTTCGCTATCAATGTCGCTACGAACCATGTTAGAGACGCCGCCAGCTACCAGGGCAACGCAGATTCCAGCTACGACAAGCTTGAAGCCATCTAATTCGATTCGCATGTGGGTATCTCTTACCGGCCAGCTCGTAAAAGGTTAGCTGCTTCGATAAAGCCAACATCGGCAGCCATTAGCGTTACTTGAATAGACTTTACCATTTCACTAAAGATAGTTCGCATTGCGTCCGCTTCAGGCACGTTCATACGATCCATAGCCACTAGGAAGCCCGACACTATCCCGTAGATAGCAGTCAGTTCGCTATACATGCGCGGTGCGGCAATGAATGCGTTAAGCCATTCAGGGCTTATATCAGACAGACGCGCGATAAACTCAACGGGTTGGCCTATGACGGTATTGTTAACCGGTACAGCTGCCACCAGCCTATCACTGTCGTCATCAGGGCACACCCAATGCGTACCGATTTTTGACTTTGATTTGCCCACATTAACGAAGTCCATCATTCATCCTCTACGGTTCAGCCACAATTCGCGCACGATGGCACCCCAAATAACTACGAACAAGACGACGCCTGCAACTAGCCCTGCGTCAGCCATATCAACAATAAATTCTGGCATTTCTTCACCCTCAATAGAAAACGGCCTACAGGGTAAGTGTAAGCCGTCTACGACACAGAGTCAACCACACGCTACGATAAGCACTGCGGGTAGGTGGTCAGGTTCCTGTTGCATGTAAACCTTGCCACCTGCCGCGTAAAACGTACTTTCCATTTCACCATTGAGATACGCTGTTAGCGTTGCTGCCGTCCAACCTTCAACGCTTAGCATCTCATCTGCCAGGGCTTTTGCCTTCTTTGCTTCTTCGCGGTTGTCCATGAATTACCGTCCGTGAGATTTCGTGTGGTTCGTATGGTGCGACTTTCGAGCTACGGTACAGGATTTGACGCCTGATATCACCGTCTACCGAATACACCACATAGTAATCTGCGCCGTAGCGCTTCGACAAGTCTTCAGCAATGATTTCGAGTGACATGCCGACAAATGACATACAGCCAGCGCGCAACCTAGCACGCCGTAATTCACATTCTATGCAGTCCATCGCGCTACATCCTCAAAGGTCTTTGTCAGTACCTACGCCAACGACAGGGTGTGACGTGCCTTGAATCCAAAGGAACACCTTACCGTTCGCCATAAGGTGCGCCAGTTCTTCAGCTGTAGGTTCCCAAGCTGAAACCATCCAGGCCGCGCCACCATACTCGACATCGCAGATAGGTAGCGCGCTAACCGGTACTTCGCCGTTATCCCAATCTGTAGGTGCGCCAAGCGTTCGTGTTGCGCCAGGTACTTTACCGATTTCCATATTCAATATCCCATATATTGTTTAATGATGTTTGCAGCTTCGGACCAACTATAGCACACGCACCAACCGTAACCGACAGTGTAACACCAGTCGCGATAGGCTATCTGTTCGTCCGATAGACCTCCTTTGCTCGTTTCGCGCTTTGGCTTTTCGGCTGGCTTCTTCATTTCTATATACAGCCCGTGCCATTGACCGCGAGGCGCAGGTAGAAAGATGTCGGCAACCCCAGGCTTGACGCCTTCTGCTTTCATCTGCCCGCCCCTGATGGCCCTGGACTTAGCCGTATCGCCCCTGGAACCGCCGTTGCCGATGGCGTGTATCCATTTCAACGCCAAAACCGCAGCGTCCGTGCCATAGAGGCGCAGAGCGTGCGGCTGGTCGGTTGGTGTGATTAGTTTGGCGTAACAGCGCGCATCGTCGGCAGCTATTACGCCGTAGCGTTCGGCCATCTTGCACCACGCGAATAACGCAGCTTGGTGGCCGTGTTCTGTTCCTGACTTCGACAGGTCTTCAGGTGTCATTGTTAGACTTTCCGAATATGTCATCCAGGGTTACGACAGTCTTCGGCAGATTCAGCTTTTCAAGTTCGTCTGCTATTTCGTCAAGGTCTTTGGCATAGACGGCCATCATAGTGCAAAGACCTACGCGCTCGAAATATGGCGAACTAGACCGCGTTTTCAGCCAACGCGAGCAACTGCGCAACAGCGCTATGTGTTTCGATTCCAGGGCCATTAATGCACCTTCCCATCTGTCGGCGTTTCGATAGCGTCAAACAGCACTTGCGTTGCGTGGTCAAGCTTGCCCTTGAATTGCAGTACGTTGTCCGTCGCTCTGCGGCCTTGGTTGGCGGTTAGCGATTCACTACCGACTAGCTCTATCTCTACGTCAGGTCCGAACGTCTTTTGCATTTCTTCGACGATTGCGCGGCCTATGGACTCGCTAATCTTTTCAGGCTTGCGCTTACCATTGCTGAATAGCCGCGACGCCTGAGTACAAGCGTATTCGAATCTCGGGTTCTGCGTTGGCAGTTGCGCGCATTCATCCAGCAAATCGCACAGCCTGGAAAACAGCAGACGCGCCATTTCAGATTGCTTTTCGGTTGGGTTTGTTTTGGTGAATTCACAGAGCCAGCACATGGTTAAATCCTCAGTTGATTAGGTACTACGCTATAGAGTGTAGTACCTATGCGATAGCCGGTCAACAAGCATTACGGTTTAAGCTTCGGCCTGTGCTTACGCTCAATGTAACCTTCTTCGGCCTGTGCTGACGGTTCGTCAATATCGACGTATACCGGCTTTTCATCGGTATGAATGCCCACAGTATCAGGTTCAGGCTTTGCATTGTCAGGGCAATCGGCGCAGCGAGGTTCGAAATGGTCGCGTAGGCAAGTGCAGGCTGCTACGTCGGTTGCTGGTGTAGCTGGCACGTCAACGTGTTTGACTTCAGGTTGCTTTGCTTCAGCGAAATACGTAGTACCGTCGATTACAAGCTCAGCTGCCTTTTCCTGGCTGTGCAGAATGATTGCTTCTGCGATGTCGGCAGGTGTGATGCTTTGACGAACGAAGCGGTCTTTAACCCATACCTCTACGTCAGTACCACCGGCAACAACTACTGTTACGCCTACTGCCTTTGCTGCTGCAATCGCTTCGTTAATCTTGATAACGCACCAATCTACATCTTTCAAAACGTTAAGTTGTTCTTTAGTCAGCTTCATTTCATTTACTCCGACGATGCTGTTACACGGATGATTTTGAGTGCTTCAGTATAGCACGCGTGTTGCTTCACGCCACAGGCTTCAAGGGCCAGCAGCATAGCGTGCGACTTGCGGTACAGTTCGATAAGGTCGGTTGGCATCCATACCAAATCCATGCGACGCACGTTGCGGTGCAGCGTATCAAATGCGTCGCACGGTTGGACAATGGCCCATTGTATCGCTACGAACGGCTGATTAAGCTTCGCCATTTTTAAGCACACACGTGCAGTCGCTACCTACGCCTGTGCCTTTGCACCACGATGCATGGCCGAACGCGTTTACGTTACGTTGCTGCTTAGCAGCCTGGATGTCATCACGGCTAATCGGTACAGACTTAAACACGTAATGCACGACCTTGATAGGCGTAGGCATTGCGAAGTCTACGACGATACCCGCTGCGTCCAGGTTACGCGCGCAGGCGTTCAGCTGTTCGATTACGTTAGTCAGTTCGCGCACTGCGTCTTCGAACAACTCTACTTCGTTCAGTTGGTGTTCAGACAGTTTCATTTCGATACCCCTCACAAGATGATAGATTGTTCATCGTCTTCCCAATCGTACAGCGGTTCATACAACGATGGGTCAGGTTCGCGCTTTCCATCGCCGCTATGTTCATCTGGCACGAAAACCTTTATCTTGCCGCCGTGTTCATTACGTTGTGCTTGAAGCTTATTAATAAGCTCGTCAAGGTTCATTTCGATACGCTCTCTATGTGAGGTTGTGTTTTGTACCAGGGGTCAAACGTCAGCTTCAGCCCTTGGTACGTCACATTGTCGCACTCTGCGGTAGGCAGTTCAACAAGCTTTGCAAACTCTTCGTCTCCTTTCATCAGGTCAAAATACAGCTGATACGACATACGAAGACCAGTCGGCATACGACCTGCATTAAACGTCGTCCATAGCAATGCCTGGATGGCTGCGTTATTCATACTCTTCGCCGCGTGGCGCTGGTTCTTCAACAGTCCATTCGCCGCTACCGCCGCACGCATCACAGCTTTCAGTCACGTACTCAGGCGGCTGATAGTAGCCAGGGCTATCGCAGCCAGGATCAACACCTACGCAGATTTCACCTACCCCGTTGCACTCTTCGCACTTCATACGTCACCTTTCAGTTTGTCACGCAGTTTAGGCCACGGCTTCGACGGCTTTATCAGCTGCGAACGTGGCCCATCTACCAACATTGATTTAGGCGTGCTGCGCTTCCATTCTTCACGCCATGGTGCGCTACGCAGATGTTTCATAGCAACACACCCTGCTTCGGTTCGAACTGCGCTAGGTATTCAGCCAATACGTCACCGTGACAGGCTAACGGCTTGCAATGACAAACCAAGGTCTTACCCGCTAGCTCTACCTTCGCCAAGCATTGCAGGTTTTCCAGGCTGTAGAAGCGCGCACGATACTTCGCTATAACCTCTTCGCGTGTGCCATCAGGGCCAATGCGAAACGGATTGCCCCATACAGACCCGCGACCTATATACACATGCTTAGTGCTACGTACTGCGGCTTTACCGCCGCCTATAACGCGATTCATAGCGATCAATCCCAGGTCAATGGCGGTTGCGTAAGGTGCGGCACTTTAGACCAACCTACGATATTCGCTACGGCAACAGACAGTAACACAGGCCGCAGGTTGATAGGCTTCATTGAATCGAAGTCGAGCATATACCAGCGAGTGCCGTTAAAGCTTACGTCGGCATTGCAATAGGCGTCATACAGCTGCGACTTATGCCCATATTTGCCAAACGTTCCGCGATTCATGTTCATACGTTGTTCAGGCGTCAGTTCCATAGTATTCACCCAACAGTTCATGCGCACGGTCGAAAGCCTGCTGTTCTTCGCGTACGAAGTCAGCGCGGCGGTTGTTGTTCACGTTCAATTTCATGTTTACGCGTGACTCTACGATAGCCTTTAGCGCCTGCATTGTCTGTTCAAGTTGCATAGACTTTAGCAGAAACGCAGCAGACAGTTCGTCATACGCTACAAAACCAGTAGTCATTACTGCGAGTTCCAATCGTGGTTATTCGGATTGAATCCAGGTGCGTAGAAGTCTTCAGGGTTTTTGCCCACATTAGCATGACCGTGCTTTGCGGCCAGGGCATCGCCGGTTTGATAAATGTTTGCCTGTTGCGCAACACGGTCTGCAAGCCTAGCTATTTCCACAAGGCCTACGCCTTCGTGTACGTACACCACAAAGCGCTTACCTTCAACGCTAAGCTGTGAACAGCGAGTGCGAAGCGAATGCACGTTAGCTTCGCCAATAGGTACGGCGAAAGACTGGCCTTCATTCAGCTTTGCAAACGGATATGAGCCACGCGGCTTCCTTACGTCAGCAGCTTCGGCGCGTCCGGCATTGCTCGCCAGGACTTCAGCGCTATTCGATTGGATTTCATAAGACATTTCTACGTACCCACAGTGATAAATTCGACACGGCAATGCTACCACAGCCGCGCAAATGGTCAATTGCTATTTGAATTTAATTTTGCGTTTGAATTTGTCGTTGATTTTGACGATTTGTCATTAATTTGACGTTAATTTGTATTTGCGTTTGATTTGACTTGATTTTGGCCATTGCATTTGAATTTGATCAAATAATCAACGAATTAACATATCGAAAATAGCTGAAAAAGGTAGGTAAAAGTACTGTAAGTATATGAAATATATAATAATAATATAAATAATATAAATAATATAGTAAATCTCCTTTTGTCAAATAAATAATTAACAATTAAATTCAAATAGGATTTTTATGTTTTATTTAATTTATATTTGAATTTAATTTGATTTTGTTCTTAATTTTGATTTTATATTTATTATTATTTGTTAATTATTTATTTGCGTTTTAGGTACTAAGCCATATTATTTATATTATTTATATTATTCCCAATGAAATCAGGCACTTACGAGCCTTTTGCCCATATTATTGCCATATTATTTATCATATTGACTCAAAGGTCAGGAAATAACCCATCAAACGCAGGTTTTGCAGCATAAGTCTACGATTTGATCTACGTTATCGACACGCACAAAAAAGCCTCAATTAAGAGGCTTAGGTTTGATATTCGCTCAGGTCTAGTCTTCGAAGCCGTTTGCGATAATCCAACCGCGTAACCATTGCTTATGTGCTTGGGTAAACTCTACGTATGGGTTGTCGCGTCGCAGCTTACCTTCGGCAAAGGCTTTCTTACCTTCTGCGAACCACTGTTTACGAAGGTCCATTAGTGCACCTTGCTACGTAGTGCGATCTTGTACATCAGTGCGTCAATGTCGTGTGTACCATCAATCACAGCGCCGACGTTTTCAGCCAACCATTCGCTAAGCACTGCGCGAAGGTCATTCGCATAAATCTTGAACGTTGTTGTTTCTTCAACCTGCTGCATGGTGCGTGGTTGATCCTGCGGCCATTGTGTTGCAGGTATTGCAGCTATGCTATTCAGGTCATCGCTAAGACTCATTACGTCAATCCTCAATGGTTAATGTGGGCACCTTCAACGATGCGTTCCGGCCCAGGTCAGCCCTTGCCCAGCGACGAACGGTAGGTGCCCCGGTGGGGTTGGGTTAACCTAGGTTAGAAAACGCAGCCTTGCCCGGTTTGGCGCGGTCCTGGCTAGGGTCTGACATGGCTAAGCTGGCCTTGATGCCCACAGTTGACCCTTGAAGGCTGCGAGCCTGTCTCATATAGAGGTCGCGGGTATTGGTGTACATACCGACTAACAGTGCGTCACCAGTACGCTTACGCTCGCGAACTGCTGCGCGGTTTGCCGTCCTGGCGTGCGCGGCTAAGAATTCGAGTGCTGTTTGGTTAGTCATGTTTGGCCTTACCGACTTCAGTAGGATCAAATTCAACAATCATTTCGTCTTCAGTTGCGAAGTTGATATTTTGCCTGACGATTGTAAATCCGCGCTCTTTCAACGCAGACGCGATGAATGCCATAACGAACGTTTTACCGCTGCCCGTTGGCCCTAGAGTCTTGATTGTTACTTGCTTAGTAGCCATTTAAGTTTCCCGTGTCATTTTGTTGAGTTTTACCTGTCATCCTGTCGATAACTGATTGCAAGTCGCTTGCAGCGTGACCTGTGTACAGGCCCTTTTCCACGCACGATAGAAGCTGCACAGCGGCTTCAAATAAGTCGTCGTTTAGTTTCGCGTTAGCTGTGGTTATTTCGGCGCTGTTGCACACAAAGCCGACAAGCCGAAATGATGTTAAATCAGGCGCTATTATTCGCGTCCTGTCTGAGTTTTCACCGTTGAATACGCAGTGCAGTATTTCAACAGTTTTTATTTTGTTATCCATGGTCACACCTTGTCGTGCAATGCACGGTTCTGAATCAGGTTGATAAGTGCCAGTTCGGCACGTTGGTTATGGTTGCGGTTGCTGACTGCGAAGTAGACCCAGGCGAACACCCATGGCGGGCACAGGAAGCAGAACAGGAAGTGCAGCGCGTGCCGCGTTTTACGTTTTTGCAGACCTTCTAACATGGTCGTGATTCCTTTCAGTTTGAGGTTGTTTAGATCGAACGTGCAGCTTGTTCATTAAGGCGTGCAGCTTCAGCTTCGCTAGGCTGTTGCGGCTTGCCAGACAGTTTGCTAAGGATCGCTACGATCATTTTTGTAATTTTCACTTTCGATATTCCTTTCGATTGGTGTGGTGGTTAGCGTCTGTTAGTTTATTGTGCAATACGCCATAGCCCTACGTCAATGTCTGCGGCGTGCCGTTTGTCGATTGTTCTTACTATCCAACTGCTATTGCGCTCAAACACAGCTTGCGCAAACCCGCGCGGTGTCTCTGAACGAATCTGTTTAGTCTTAGCCGATTTACCGCCAAGTTTGTGAAATTGCACGCTATACCCTTCGTCAACCGCTACGACACGCTTAAGCGGTTGACTGAACCCATTGCCGCACCAGATATGCGTTGATTTCGGGTATGCGTCTCGCGGCATAATGTATTCAGGCCAACGCGGGTGTTCGTCATCAATTGGCAGGTATCCGCCGTATTCATACTGGTGAAACCAAAAATTCGATTTACGCCACATGGTAGCCAGCACAGATACTGGGTTTTCCAGCATCCAAGGTGCACCAGTTAGTTCACCTACGTGTTCGACAACCTTACACAACGCTACGGCGTCTTCCTGGAATCTTGGGTTGGCTGCCCGTTTCGATTCGAAGTGCCTAGCACCGCTAACTGCTAAATGTGTGCAAGGTGGAAAGCCGAACACTATTACTGGTTTCACACTTACGATTTCGGCAATGTTTTCAGGTGACATTAAGTCGGCATGCTTAAACAAAATTGAACCACCGCTGCGATGTTCAATTTTTACCCCTGTATTCAAAATGTCGTACGCGATGCATTCATAACCCGCGTTAGCCCATGGTTCAAGCATGTTGCCACTTTCGTCAAACAGCGATACCACTAGTCCTTTAGACATTTTTGAACAGCTCCACTTTAAGGTTTGCGGGTTTATCCCTAGCGTAGTTATCAGCTTCAAGTCTACTTTTAAAAACCGCGACTATTGCACCGTTCCAGTAAACAGCATACCAACCGTCAAAGCTAGTCACAGCAGCACCCCTTTATAGATTGCTAAGCCTTCTTCGTTGTGGCCGATGAACACTGCGATTTGACGAATGCGGCGGCAAGTGTCTAACTTAACGTCGCTGTCTTCACACAACCAAACTTCGCCGTCACCTTCGTTAATCAGTACGAATTCACCAACGCACATGTAGTCTAGCGCGTTGTCGTGCAGGTACTGCGCTTTGTCTTCAAGCGGCTTGTCACTGCGTTGCAATTCGTCGTAAGTCATTTCGATAACCCCTGCAATGTTGACCATGCTATAAGCGAACGACTGCCATTCTCGCGTGCCCAGGCTTTCACAGATTCGTTCGTTGTTGTGTGTATCAAGCGAACCATTCGCGATACGGTTAGAAGGTCTATTGTTTCAGTGTTCATTTTACTAACCTCTTCGCTGTTGAATTCAATATAGACTGCGCTATAACCTACGTCAAGCATTTCACCGACAAACGGTAGAAACGCAAAAACCCGCCTAAGCGGGTGCGTCCTTGCAGGTTGGTGCTACAGCCCGAAGGCTTTAAGATTCGTTATCATGTAGCACACACCGTTATAGCCGTGTTCTTTTGCTGCGGTTGCTTTGCTGATTTCTTGAATGTCGCCGCGTTCGGCCAGGGTCTTCAGTGCGCGTTTGATTGCAAACGTCGCCTGCATCTTATCTTTACGGTACACAGACGTTTGCGCCAATCGCTTGTGTAGAAAGCTATAGGTGACAATTCGGTTGCCGTGCAGTGCTGCGCTAGTAGTTCCGCTATAGGCTGACGTAAAGTCTTTCCAGGCTGTCACGACGTAGTTTTTGAATGCCTTTACCGCACCTTCTAGCTGTTGGTGTTCTTCGTTGTGCTGGCCTACTTCACCGCGTTCGAACCTACGACGTACGTTGCCGCAATCCTCTAACACCAGATTGATAGCCCAGTTCGCATTTTCAAGGTTGATTGCAGGGTGATAGAAGTCGCAGCCCACAGCTATAAGCGACGCAAGTTTCAACGCCTTGACGTGGCATCGGTTCCACAGGTTCAACACTACGTCGTCAGTAACGCCGCGCATTTGTGCGTCACAGTGGTCATTGAATTTGCGAAACAGGTCTGCGGTCTGCTGGTCTGCAAAGCCTACGTTTACAACTCTATTGTGGGCATTCAGTGACGATGCGTTAGCGCACAGCTGCGACAGACTGGTTAGAAGCGCGTTAGACGGTTGCGCGTTCATAGCGTCGTTATTAATTGCAGGTCTGTCGCCTAAGTATTCGATAATTGTGAAGCGTGGTAGCAGACCTTCGCTAATCATTCCTTCGTGTATGCCTTCGTAGAAACGTTCAGGTGTCGATTCGCCTACCAGCGTCATAGCAGGCGAGTTTATATCCGACGTGTTCTTTTCTTTATCGCTGTAGATGGACATACGCAACACGTCGCCGTTACCAGACTTGTTAAAGATGTCCAGAAGCATACGGCGTAAGCCTACAAGGTGCGGCGGTGCGTTAAACGTAGACATCTGTTGCAATGCGATACCGAATTCACCAACGATTGACATGAACGATTTTGATGTGTTCGATAGGAATTTCACCAAGGCTTGTGGTGATGCAATTTCACCAGGGCCAATAAATTCGGTAGACGTCGGCACTACGCCTTTAATTGACGCCATTAGCTTCGCTGTGCCGCTTGCAATAGCTTCTTTACCAGTGCCGGTACGGGCTAGTAATAGGATGTACTGATTAAGGCCGGTGCCGGTCGGCGTGTTGTAGGCGCGTCCTGCGATGCCTGCCATCAGGCCAATCGCCCCGGCTAGGGCGATTTCAGGCACAGGGCGAATAGCGTTGCTATAGATGAACTTCGCGATTTCGCCCAGCAGCCCAGGCGGAACCGTGTAAATGCTTCGTTCAGGCTCTGCGACAGGCGCGGTCGGTTCGTTAGTGCTGTGCGGCAAAGCTTGCACGTTCTGTTCTACGATTTGTTCGCGCACGCGGCGTTCAAGCGCTGCGTTCAGTTGGTCGCGCAGTCCGTCAACGTCTACAGGCGGTAGCATGTGGTCGAAACACTTGTTTAGCATGTAGTTCAAACGGTACTGCGCTCTAGACTTCGGACGTTGACCTAGCTTCGATTGCAGAAACAGCTTTTGAACCTGCTGCCGATTCTCGCTATAGAATGCGATGATGTCGATTAGCGCTAAGTCCGCTTCAGACTGCGACGGGTAGCCCCATTTTCCGAAGTCGCCCAGGTCGAACAGGTCGCTGAACTTTTCACCGTTCGCAGCGTGACGTGCGATTTCTAATACTTCTTCGTCGGTATGCTTTGCGTGTTCAAGCCCTGCGTAAAATGCGGTTGCGCTGCTGCCTTTGCCGATTTGTTCCCACAGTACGTTCGCCATGTCGTGATAATCGCGAATGGGCGCATTGCGGAACACATCGCCGGTCATCGTCATGTAGCGAGCTGTTGAATAGATTTCGATAGAGCTACGGCGACGTCCTGACGGTATTTGACCGCGCACGATGATATGCAAGCCGTTACCCGATGGCGACTTTTCGGCGTAGCTGTCGAATTCTTGATAAATCTTGATTTGACGTTGCGCTACTATTTCGGGGTCTTTGTGCTTATAGGTTCCGTCTGGCTTACGCTCTCTAGGGTCATCAAGGTCGATGAACGTGAAAGGGTCATTATCAGTCAGCACGAAACCGATACCGGCGTAATATGTTGACGAACGCATACAATGTACAGCTTCGTCAAATGTCGCCCATGTCGAAGGGTCATCCACCAGCGCATGCGATGCAGTGCGCGGCGAATATGGCACTTTGGTTGGCTTTGGTGATTCAGTGTCTTCATACCGCCATACTATCCATTGCGGGAACATCTTCATTTCGTTCGGTATGGACTGATACATATTTATTTCAAGTCCTTGAGATATGCGTTTAGCTTTCCTACGGTGACGATTCCGGGATTAGCTGCTGAATCATCACCTTTTGCAAAATTGCGCAGCCACTGCACCGACACACCGACGTCAGCTGCGACCTTCGACAGCGGCACGTCGGCAGGCCGCTTTATAAGCAGTTGCCGCGTCTCTTCTAATAGCTTAGCGCCTTCGTTCATCCTGGCGGGCCTTGTAATGTGGGCAATTTGATGTCGCTAGGTTAGGGTCAAATATTTTATTAATCAAGCAAATTATTTTTGTTGACGGCTCTGCCCTGCCCCGCTATGGTTTGCATACGTTGGCACACCGCCGACACATCGGAGACGCAGAGAATGTCGGACAACAAAGCAAACTATATCGAAGACGCAAACCGCACTAAGTCAACGTCGTACTACCCTGAAAAGGTCGAACTAGGCTTTTTTCTGCGCGAACTGAATGCCGCAATCATCGCGCTGAACAGCCTGGACAAGATCAAGAAGGCGCTGTTTTACGGTAAGCCGCTGTACCCTGGCGCGCTTGACCCGTTCGGCAAAAGCGCATCTGAGTTGAATATCGGCGCACTGGCAATCAACGACTTTAAGGCCGTTGACATCCTGCACGGCATTATCGGTAAAGCTACCGAAGGCTGCGAATTGCTTGAAGCGCTAGAACGTTCGCTGAATACAGGCGCAGCACTGGACTTCATTAACGTCGCTGAAGAGATTGGCGATGGTATGTGGTATGACGCAATCCTGGCAAAAGCCATCGGCGTGACATTCGAAGAAGTCCAGGCAACCAACATCGCGAAGCTTCGCAAGCGCTATCCTGAAAAGTATGCCGACGCCGAAGCTATAACCCGCGACCTTGATGCAGAACGCACAGTGCTTGAAGGCGGTGGCGTACATTGCACTGCACACGTTGACTATCAAACTACTGACGCTGAAAAGTGCAACATTGCGCCGAAAGGTTGGTGCTGCACTCGACAAGCTGGTCACGGTGGCCCTTGCGCAGCTGTGCAGACAGTTGACAGCAATAAGGTATCTGAATAAATGCCGTACGTACTTAACCCAATCACAGGCTATGAAGAACTGTGGTCGGATTCAGATTGGATAGCGCGCCGTGACGAACTGGTTTTGGCCTGGATGAACGCAAGCGGCGAACTTGAGCGGGTTAAGTACGATGAAATGCAATGTCGTAAAGCTGTAGCGCAATTCCTGTTTAATCCGAATGTTAAAAAAGGTACTGAATCGCTAGACATGGGCAATGGATGGGTGCTGAAGCTGGCTAAGAAAGTCAATTTCGGGTTTGTCAAAGCGAACGGTAAAATAGACCGCACTGCGATTCACAACGCGTTAGACCAAATCGCAGACAGTGGTGCAGAAGGTAAAGAAACGGCCTACGCTTTGATAAACTGGAATCCGACAGTATCCCAAACCGAATATGAAAGGCTTACACCGGAACAACGTTTAATCGTAGATCGCGTTATCGTGACTTCTGACGGTGCGCCTACGTTGACGCTTACCGGGCCTGACGACTAGTTGCCCACACATAGCAATGAGGTTCACAATGAAAGACCGCCGCGCACCGCCACAGGAATACGCCTACATAGAGTTGGATAACGGACGTCGTGCCGTTGCTGACATTAAAGGCGTCTTTGTCAACGATGTATTGCCCGAACTAGGCGACGAAGTAAAGCTAGTGTGCATTGAGCGCACAGCAACGCGCCTTAAAATCGGACTGCTTACCGTAGGGAAACCGACGAATGTCAACGAAACGCAAACCGCAACCGTCTGAAGAAGTACCAATTTGGCGCGTGCGTCTGGTGTCGATTCTGACGCACAAGGCTATCGATCCGATGATTAAAGCCGACATCAAAGCGGCACTTGATGAAATCGACCACCTGCGACACGCGCTGTCGTTGCTTGAGGATTAGGCATGGACGCAAGGCAAATCAAACCAGCAGGCCAGCTAATGCAGCGCTTCGGCGTTAAAATGGTCATGTTTGGCGGTGCGGGTTCCGGCAAGACGCCAACGGTTAACACTGCACCGCGCCCCCTTCTTCTTGTCGTAGAGCCTGGACTAGCGTCTATGAAAGGTTCTACCGTACCAGCGTTCGAAGCGTACACGCCGCAGCTTGTTGACGAATTCTTCGTATGGTTCTTTAGCAGTCACGAAGCGAAAGCTTATGACACGCTGGCAGTGGATTCTATTTCGCAGATGGCCGAAATCATCTTGACGCAGGAACTGTCGCGGTGCAAAGATGGACGTATGGCTTACGGTGAAATGTCAAAGCGCATGATGAAACACCTAAATGCACTGTTCTACATGCCGCAAAAACATCTTGCGTTGATTGGCAAACAGTGTAACCTTGAGGTCGGTACAAAGACCATCGCAGAGAATGGCGTATTTAGAGTTGAACCAGTACGTCAGAAAAGAATCTTCTTTCCTGGCAACGATCTTGATACAAAAGTGCCGCATATGTTTGACGAAGTGTTGCACCTTGATCGCGTACCGATTCCAGGGCAAGGCATTCAGCAGGCGTTCCGCACTCGCGAAGTTCCTGAAATATTTGCACGCGACCGAAGCGGCAACCTTGCTGAATACGAACCTGCAAACTTAGATTACATTTTCAAGAAATGCATGGCTGCATAATTCAGGCGTAGCCGCCTAGCCTTTTTAATAGTCGGCAACAGTAGAAGGTGTTACGAAAATGGCTCAATTGTTGAATGGTGGTTTTGACGCAACTCAGTTCGCCCCTAACCAGGGCGGTAGCGGTGGCCTGCCGGTCGGACGTCATCCGGTGATTATTGCCAGTTCGGAAATCAAACCGAACAACGCAGGCACCGGCGGTTATCTGCAACTGGACCTGAAAGTAACCGAAGGTGAATTTGCAGGCGCAACAGGTGTCGCACGTCTGAACCTGTACGCACAGTCGCAAAAGGCTTGCGAAATCGCACACGGCCAAATGTCCGCGCTGTGCCACTGCGTCGGCGTGTTCAACGTGCCTGACAGTTCGGTACTACACGACATTCCGTTTATGGTTGAAGTTGGCCCCCAGGCGCTGACCGAACAGCAGCAGGAACAAAAGGCGCAAGGTGTGGCCGTAACGCCGTACACTGAAGTTAAAAAGTTCCTGGACCGCAACGGTAACGAACCGGGCAAAGCACCGGCCAATGGCAACAACGGCGGCGGTAACGCGCAGCAACAAGGCAACAACTTCAACCAGGGACAGCAGGGCAACCAACAACAGCAGCAAAACAACGGCGGTAACTTCGGCAATCAACAGCAGCAGCCGAACAACTTCAACCAACAGAACAACGGCGGCAACCAGCAGCAAGGTAACAACTTCCAACAGCAAGACCCCAACCAGCAACAACAAGGTAACAACGGTAACTTCAACCAGCAGCCGAACAACCAGCAGCAAAACGGCAATTTTAACCAACAGCCGCAGAACAATAACTTCCAACAGCAGCAACCGCAGAACAACGGCGGCAACTTCAACCAACAGCAACAACAGCAGGCACCGGCTAACAACGGTGGCGGTTCCAACGTGCCTTGGGGTAGCAAGTAATATCGGACTACGTAATAGGGGGCTTCGGCCCCTTGTTATCGCATAAGGAAGTGAATCTATGTCTGCCATTGAAAACGCACTGCCTAAACCCGAACTGTGCGACGCCTGTTGCTCTACCAATATCTCCTTAGAACTGAATCAAAAGCGGCTGCGGTCTGGTCAAGTCCGATACATTTACGTGTGTCACGACTGCCGTGCTACTGTGGGATGTCATCCAAATACTGAAATTCCTTTGGGTCGTATGTGTGACGGAATTACTGCAAAGTTGCGTATGTTAGCGCATGTTGAATTCGACAAACTTTGGCGTAGCGGATTAATGCCGCGAAAGAAAGCGTATGCTTGGCTGTCGCGTATGCTTGGTGTTGAATTTGAACAGTGCCATTTGTCGCAGCTAAGCAAAGACCAACTAAAAGACGTAATAACATTGTCTGCGGATTACATGGCAGCTAACTATGCCGTACTTGTTAGGCGTAAGGAAAAGTCAGATGTCAGGAAGCGCAAACACTTTGAACGGGCAAACTCTGAACAACAGCGCGAACTTATTTCAGACCACAGACAGAAACGTAAACGCCTTGTCACGTCCCGCAGTGGAGTTAGGCGCCCCAGGTTTAGCGACTGCTGTAGCGAAACAGATATTAGCTGACATAGACCTGTACTGCGCAACCGCGTATGACGACGGGCACCGCAACCACTTAGGCGCGTCGCTTATTGGTGATGATTGCTCGCGTAAGTTGTGGTACTCGTTTCGATGGGTCTACAAAGAAATCTTTAGCGGACAACAACAGCGACTGTTTAATCGTGGTCATCGCGAAGAGGCACGCTTTATTGAATGGCTTGAAGGTATCGGTATGCGTGTATGGTTTGAAAACCGTAACGAACCGATTAACCCCGATGGCACATACCCACAGTACAGAATTACAGGCTGTGGCGGTCACTTCGGCGGCAGCCTGGACGGTATCGGCTATTTGCCAGCGCACTACGGTATTACAGAGCCGGTACTACTTGAGTTCAAGACCAACAACGCGGCAGGTTTTCCGAAGTTACAGAAAAACAAAATGCCGATTGCTAAGCCGCAGCACTACGCGCAAACATCAACATACGGCTACAAGTACGGGTTTAACTACGTTCTTTATTTGAACATCTGCAAGAACAACGACGAACTGCATGTTGAATTGGCTAAGTTAGATCATCAACTAGGCCAGCAGATGGAAATAAAGGCCGAACGCATTATTACGTCCGACCGACCGCCTGCAAGACTATCAGATAACCCGACGTGCCGCGACTGCGGTTGGTGTGGGTTTAAAAACATCTGCCACTATAACGCACCGGCTGAAAAGAACTGCCGTAGCTGCCAATACGCAAAGCCTGTTGATAATAAGCAATGGCTTTGCACCGGCTACAACGCTGTAATACCTGCTGACATAATTAAGGTCGGTTGTCCTAATTGGTCAAGCATCGCAATTGAACGGCACGGAATACGCTAATGTTAGTACCGCGTTGGTATCAAGAAGAGGCTGTGTACGCGTTCTTTAACTATTACAAGAACGGCGGCACCGGGCACCCTGTTATCGCAATGCCTACCGGCACCGGTAAAAGTCTGGTTATCGCGTTCATTATTTGGATGATGTTACGCGACCATCCGCACGTTCGCGTAATGATGGTTACACACGTTCAAAAGCTTATTGAGCAAAACGCTAAACAGTTGATTAAAGTTTGGGGCTCTGCGCCTATTGGCATTCATAGCGCAGGTCTTGACCGTCGCGACATCGTGCAGCCAATTATGTTCGGCGGTATTCAGTCTATCGCACCAACCATTAGAAAAGCGCTAGAACTTCAAAGCGTACAAAGTGAATTTATCGAGCTTCAGAGAAAACACTTCGGATGGCGTGACCTGTTCATTATTGACGAAGCGCATTTGCTCAATAATGACGAAAGCACGATGTATATGTATGTCATTAACGAACTGTGGAAAATTAACCCTAATATGAAAGTATTGGGGCTTAGTGCTACGCCGTATCGAATGAAGCAAGGTATGTTAACTGACGGTTCTGGCGTATTTACTGACATCTGTTACGACATCACTGACTATCTGTCGTTTAACCGTCTAGTTCATGAAGGTCATATGGCGCGGCTTATATCGAAGCCGACCAAAACCCAAATTGATATGGGCGGTGTTAAATTGTTAGGTGGCGAATTCAATGCCAAACAAACAGAAGCGGCTTGTTCTAAAGACAACATCCTAGAGCGCGGTATCCGCGAACTGATGGAGCTAGGTTACGACCGCAACGCCTGGATTGTGTTTAACGACAGCATAAAGAATGCTGAAACAGCTAATGAAATACTTCAAGGCTTTGGCGTTTCATCTGTCGTAGTACATTCGAAAATCAAGAATTCAGACAAGTTGATTGAAGCGTATCAAAACGGCGAATACCAATGTCTAGTTAACAAAGATATGTTGACTACTGGCTTTGACCATCCGCCAATCGACCTTATAGGCGACTTTCAACCGACTAACAGCCCAGGCAAGCACGTACAGAAGAACGGTCGCGGCACACGCCCATATGACGGCAAAAACAACTGTATGGTTGCGGATTTCGCACGCAATATCGAACGCTTAGGCCCAATCAATGACCCGCGCATTCCCGGCAAACCTGGCAAAGCAGGCGGCGACGCACCGGTTAAACTCTGCAAAGAAAATGAACGCGATCCTAACGGCAACCTTGGCTGCGGTGCCCACAATCACGCCTCTGTTAGATACTGCGACCACTGCGGCTGGCAATTCCCATTCCAAGGCGCAAAGATATTCGCAACGGCTGGCACTGCTGACCCAATGCGCGACGACGCACCTGTACTTGAATATTTCGACGTAACAAAGGTTCTGTACAACCTGCACGAAAAGCGCGACGCATCTGGCAACCTTATATCACCGCCTTCAATGGTTGTGACGTACGTTTGTGGCGTAAAGCCGTTCAAAGAATGGGTATGTTTTGAACACCCTGGCATGGCTGGTAACAAAGCTCGCGAATGGTGGCGAACCCGCCACTTCAGCGAACCACCTGCAACGACAAGCGCAGCGCTTGAAATGGTGTCAAAGCTTCGCGCACCTGCTAAAATCAAGGTCCATACTAATCTAAAATACCCGCAGGTCTTAGGATATGAATATAGATAGTGATATCGAAATACCGGCTGAACAACAAAGCGAATCTAAGCCGGTAAAGTCTCGCAAGACCCGCACGCCGCGTAAGGTGAAGGAGGCGCCACCGCCTAAACCTGCTGACGCACTGATAGACGCAATCAAGTACATCAACCTAGCGCAGAAGCGCAGCGGTGAAGACCAGTTGACGCACTGCTTCGCTATTGGTGGCTGGATTGCCGCATCTGACGGAATCGTCACCCTAGCGACGCCCATCACCGACAACCTCAATTGTTGCCCCCACTCACACCAGCTGCTGACCGCCCTGGCTAAATGTGGGCATGACCTTAGCATTACACAGGTTTCGCACAGCGTCCTGTCAGTGCGCTCAGGAGAGTTCCACGCGCTGGTTCCCTGCACGCCACATCATGAAATCAACATACCAGGGCCGGACGACAACGTAGCGACCGTTAACGAAGAGCTACGCAAGGCGATAGCGGCTGTCGCAGTGTGCGTTAAGCCAAAGCAAGCAAACCCGATTTACAGTTCTGTCGTAGTGCAGAGCAATACCGTAGTTGCGACTAACGGTCATATGATTATGGAAGCGTGGCACGGTATTCACTTACCTGACGGGCTGTCGCTGCCGAAGAGTTCGGCGCAGACACTGGCAAAGATTAAGAAAGAGCTTACAGGCTTCGGTTTCTCGCAAAGCTCTATCACGTTTTACTTTGCGGATGGTTCGTGGATGAAATCCCAACTGTTTGCCGATAAGTTCCCGCCGTATCGGCAAATTCTTGACATTCAAATACCGCACTACTGGCCGATACCACAACTGTTCTTCACTGCTGTCAAAATGGTGTTGCCGTTCGCGTCTAGCGGTAACATCTTTTTTGAAGGTCAGACTGTGCAGACTGGCGGTCTGTATGTCACGAAAGAACACCGCGAAGGCGCTAGTTATCAAATCCAGGGCTTGCCAGATGGCTATTCATTCAACGGTGAATACTTGTCGCTGTTGCAACCGTTTGCCGAAACTGCGCATTTTGCAGGGCTGCCGGATTCGCCTAAAATGTTCTTCTTTGGCGGCATCGTACGCGGCTGTCTAATGGGTCTTGAAGTTCGCAAGACGCCTGAACACAGTTCGTACACCAGGGTGCATACATCAGAAGCAAACGTTAGCGACTTTGGCACATTCGAAGACGATATACCGTATTAAATAACACCCGACTATGCGGCACGGGTAAATGCCGCATTTAACCTAAGAAGGTCTACCGCTTATGATTGATATAGACGGCTTTGTAATCACGCAAAAACTTTCGCACAATACACAGTTGTCGCGAGCCATTCAACTAGCAATGAATCCGATTGAATACTTAACTGAAGCTGAAGTGCGGGCGTTTCCTACCGGCACAGCTTTCGTATTCGACGTTGAATCTTACCCTAACCTGTTCTACGTAGCCTTTAAGCACGTCGGCACCGGCAAGGTTTTCGAACTTGAGGCGTCACCGGATTGCAAGCTTAATTGTTCAATGCTTGCGTTTATGATGTGGAATTTCTGCAACATCGGGTTCTATTCGAAAGCGTATGACGTGCCGATAGTAATGTGTGCTGCAACAGGTCGCTACACTTCAGACCAACTTTACGACGCAACGTGTGATTTGATCGTGCGTAAAATGCCGCTTTGGTCATTCCAGAAGAAACACAACATCGTAATACCGAAACGGATGAACCACGTAGACCTAATCGAAGTGTGCCCGCTTGTGGCGTCGCTAAAGGCTTACGGCGGACGACTACACTGTAAGCGAATGCAGGATTTGCCTTTCCCCCCTGGAACCATCCTCACACGCGAGCAAGCGCAGTACGTAAAGAACTACTGTGGGAACGACTTAGAAACAACATTACTTGTCTGTATGGAACTTAAAGACCAACTGACATTGCGTGCGCAACTATCGAAACAGTACGGCATAGACCTTATGTCGAAGTCTGACGCACAGATTGCAGAAGCGGTTATTGTAGCTGAGTTGGCAAAGCTGAAAGGTTATCACGACGAAAAGCCAACTGTTAACTATATGGCTAAGTTCTTCTATAAGGTGCCCACATTCATAAAGTATCAGACTCCGATTTTGCAGCGGATGTTAGAAACGCTGCGCAGTACCGAGTTCGAACTAGACAACGGCGGCAGACCTAAAATGCCCGCTGCGCTGGCTAACTTGAAAATTGCAATCGGTCAATCGGTTTATAAGATGGGCATGGGCGGTTTGCATTCAACTGAAAAGTGTATCGGCCATATCGCAGACGAATTCGTACGCATTGACGACGACGACTTTGATTCGTTCTACCCGTTCATTATTATTACACAGCAGTTGTTCCCGCAGCACCTGGGGCCGGAATTCCTAACTGTATTCAAGGCTATTGTTTATCGCCGTATCGAAGCTAAGAAGTTAGCCAAGTCACCGGACAAAGCGGTAGCCACTGCCGCAGCGCTTGAAGTCGCACACCTTAACCAAGTTATCGCAGACTGTCTGAAGATTGTTATTAACGGTTCGTTCGGTAAGCTTGGTTCGCCGTACTCGCTGCTGTATTCGCCAGATTTGATGCTGCAAGTAACTATCAGCGGTCAACTTATCCTGCTAATGCTTATCGAACGCTTGCACCTTGCAGGCATTCCGACCATATCGGCAAACACTGACGGTATCGTAACGAAGTATGATCGCAGTAAGTACGAAACGAAGCGCACAATTATTAAACAGCTTGAAAAAGAGCTAGGTATGACTACCGAAGAGTCTAACTATCAAGCTGTGTACAGTCGTGATATTAACAACTACATCGCAGTCAAGTTAGACAAGCACGGTAAGATTGACGGCTGCAAGGGTAAAGGCGCATATAAAAACCCATGGGCTGTTAAGAAAGAAGCGATATTTAGATTTCACAAAAACCCCGAAACAACAGTGTGTATCGAAGCCGTTACTAATATGTTTGAGACTGGCGAGCGTATTGAAACGTTTATCAATCGTTGTCAGGATATTAAGAAGTTTGTAACTGTGCGTACAAGTGACCAGGGCGCGTATAAAGTTATGAAGCGTCAAGCGTCAGCTAATAAAAACGAAGTCGCCACACAGTTCGTAGCTGATGAAGCTGTATATCTAGGTAAGGCCATACGCTGGTACTACGCCATAGGCGAGAAGGGTTGTATTAACGCAGTGTCGAACGGCTACAAGATACCTAAAAGCGATGGGGCGAAACCTCTAATGGATTTACCGGATTCGATGCCTGAAGATGTAAACCGCGAATACTACATTAAAGAGGCGTACGATATCCTGCATGACATCGGATACTACGCCAAACCTAAAACAATAAGTTTCTTCTAAGCAAATAAAATGCCCACATCACTGTGGGCATTTTACTATCGTACTTTAATCAGCAATCAACAGCGTCTGCGAATTCAGGTAACGTTTTGAGGTACGTGTAAGCCTGACTGAATGGGTCTGCGCCTTCAATGTTGTAAGGCATTGTGTAGCTGACAGCTTTGAACATTTCAGCGGACTGTGAAACTTTATACCAAGCACCGAAACTGAGTGTGGTTTTGTCGTCCGAAATAGCCATTCGCGCAACAACTACATATGAATTAGTAACTACTATCGCTTTGTACGTCGTATCTATTTTAAGTGCCATGTTACAACCCCTATGCTTGTGTGCCGACAACAGTACCGTCAGTGTCGCTAGTTGGTGCGCTTGTTTTGATTCGCAGTACACCGCCAGCAGCTACCCATATCCGGGAACCTGCCATAATAAGCGGGAAATCCCAAGTTCCTGCAATAGATAGTTCGCGGTTGGCTTGTAGTGTCATACGTTGCGGCGTGGCTGTCGCAACCTGCCAAGCTGTGTAAGTGTTATCGCCAGGGCCAAGGCGAAGCTGTGAGTTCGTAGGTGTGATTTGAATATCGTATCGCGTAGAAACGTCAGCTGTATTTTTGTACGAATACGGACGCGCATCCGCGTAGCCTGTAGACGGCGCTTCTACCGTGAAACCACCTACTACACCGTCAAGACCGCTAGGCAAAAGCTTGCGGTCTTCAGTGCGCGAAGTACGGCGCATTACACGGCGTGGGTCATGCATTTCAGCACTGGTAGCATGCGTCATCAGGAAAGAGACTTCAAGTACCGAAGACAACGATGCTTGGGTTGAAGGCATCACCAGCAAACCAATATCGTTAGAGCCGTCGCCACTCAGAGCACAATCACGCAGACGCAGGTCTTGGCTAACCTTAGTCGAACCCCCATCACCGAACATAACTGCGATGCAGTCGTTACCGTCCCCGCAACGAATGTTTGTGGCATAGATGTTAGTGTTGATTGCGTAGCCAATTTCAATGCAGCGCTGTAGGTCTGGGATTGGTAACTCTGGAACTATACCGGCCTGTTGACCGGCCAGCCCGTGAAAGTGACCGCCGAAAACGTCGAAGTGTGTAACCGGACGGGACGGCAGTTTCGACGAATCTATACGAATAAAGCACTTGTTGCCGCAGTCGCGAATAATAGGGCTCTCTAGTACGATTTGGTTAGACCTGTCACTAGCGTCTATCGCGTAGTCAACAATTTCTACTGTAGCTTCGTCTTGATACACCTTTTGCCAAACACGATTGCCCACAGTAACGCTGTTCGTATTGTTTGACTGTGGGTTCTTATTAGTGTTTGCAACAACGCACTTATAGTCTTCGTGTGGAATCTTTTTCCACAACAGTGGGTTTGTGTCGGGCTGGTTGCCTGCGTTTGCTGCGCGGCAGATGAAACGGTTGCCTGCGTATCGGCGGATATCGTCCCTGACATAAGACGTACCAACCAACCAGTCATCATCCTTAACCCTCGCATATTGACCAACAGTGTATGGACCTGTGTTCCAATCCGCAGGCGTAGCGAAGTTGTCACGGTGCGCGCAGTTGGTAAACACTGGGAACACTAGATTTGACTCGCGAATCTTGTCTAACAGTAGCGCACGACCTAGCGAAGCCTCAAACCGAGGCGCGTTCATATACATGTGATCCATGTTATACGCGTTCATAATGCGCGCTTTGAATCTGGCGTTTACGTTGAAACTTTCAAAGTGAATAGGCCAACGATAAAAGTTTTCAGAACCGCCAGGTGTGACGACAACTAACGATTCTCCTACGAAATCGTCAGACGCAACGATTTGCCCTATCCAGTTAATAGTTATGAAACCCTTGTTGATTACGATAGGGCGACTGACTACCCAGCTACCTGGCGGTACTGTATGCACACCGTCGCGACTTAGCGCAGCGATTGACGCGTTAATGGCGTTAGCGTTAATCAATGCACCTGCCGCGTTTGTTACAGCAATGCCTTCAATTAGTCCGTACTGGGTAGCCGTCTTACCTAGTTGCTTTATAACTTCAGTCAGTAGCAGCGGAACTGAACCGGCGTCGCCTTGCGTGAACGTACTTAAGTTCGTACCTGTGGGTGATGCTAGCTCCTGCCGTAATGCAGCATCACCGCGACTGATAAAGTTAACACCTTCTGTACCCCATACGCCTGTTGTTGTGTATGGCAATGCAACAGACGCTTTTACGCCGTAGAGTTCACCCGAACGGTGCATAACTTGATTGTATGCAGTAAACGTAATGCCTGCTGCGTAGTCGCCTAAGTCCTGATATCCGGACTCACTAAGGAATTCTTGAAAGCGCGCTTCTTTATCGGCCTGCGTAGCAACAAACGTAGTTTCTCTGTAGTCTTGAGCGTCGTCGAATTCTTCTGCACGTTCAGTTTGCGTAGCGTCAAACGTAGCTTGTCTAGCGTCCTGAGTTGTATTGAACGTTTGAACCATTTTCGGCTGGTTTGGGTACGCGTCACCGTAACGCGGCACCACATCGGCAGGCGCACCGTTAACGAACTTTTCGATGCTAAACGCATCAGACGAAGCTTCGTTAAGTTCCTGAATCGTAATTACTGGCATGGTGCCCCCTTAAAGTTCGTTTCCGAATTCATCAACGACACCGTTAATGTAATCCTTGTCGTTTTGCCAGTATTTGGCGTCGTAGTTAACAGCTGTAATCTTTGTACTGAAATTGTCTACAGGGTCTTTTGCAGTAACTAGAAACGCATCAGAGCGCGTAGAAGTTGCAGCAACCAAAACAAACGTCGTACGGCAATACGTGTCAACGGCAGTTACAAGCGGCAAACGCGGCGGTGTTGAAAGTACGATATTGCGACCGCTTATTGACGCTACTGCAATGCCCTGGACGGTTTTGTCTGATAGCTGTAGGAAAATAGTGTATGCCACACCGACGACGGTTACAAGTTCGCGACTTGCTACTAACAGCAAACCGTCTTGTTCGATAATGTCGCCGTCCTGCGTGTTCGGTCTTGTGTTATCTGCGTTCAATATGCGTTCTTGTAGAATCAGCAAGTTAGCTTCGCTAGTGGCTTCGAATTCGACGCTTTGGCTTTCGTAGCGAATGCGGTTCCAATAACGCCACGCTTGAAAGCGGGCCTGCAACTTATTTCGAACGCCAATGCTTTCAATCTTTTTCGGGTTAACTGCGCTACCGTCTTCGGGCAGACTGTACGTAATTACAGCGTCGTCTATTGGCGAA
>Ga0307414_10000149_pt1 | contig 46922 bp, 40 predicted proteins | sample DK1Ometagenome_FD_203804 | JGI IMG/M metagenome (GOLD analysis project Ga0307414, IMG submission 203804) | Maize rhizosphere microbial communities from greenhouse at UC Davis, California, United States - DK15-O-3 | ecosystem: Host-associated > Plants > Roots > Rhizosphere > Soil | place: USA... | reverse complement strand
TCGATCAGCTCAATCTGAACGTGCCGCAAGTCGTGAACCCCAATCCGGCGCAGAACAATGTCCCCGGCACGACCAATCAGGAGCGTGGCTTCCAGTATCCGCTGGCGCGCAAGCGTCAGGTCGGTATCACGCTCGGCTATAACTTCTGATCGAAGGGACGATCGCATGAACGTTTCCGATGCTTTGAGGAATGCACTTCGGGTGCTGGCGGTCGCAGGGGCTGTCACGCTGGGGGCTGGTGTCGGAACAGCAATGGAGGCCGTCCCGCAAGGGGCGGCCGCCGTTGCGGCGTGCGATGCGGTTGCCGCGCATCCCGACGATCCGGACAAGGTCGGGCCGGGCCATGTGAAGGCCCAGATCGACCTGCCGGCTGCGATCGGCCTGTGCCGCACGGCCGCGGCCGCCGATCCGGGCAATCTGCGCGTCCGCTATCAGCTGGCGCGCATGCTGTTCTACAGCGGCGAGCGCGAGGAAAGCCTGCAGGCCATGAAAAGTGCGGCCGATGACGGCTATCGGCAGGCGCAGTTCGTTTATGGCGTTTTCATCAACTATCAGCGCGACGGTGCGCCGAAGGACCTGTGCCTGACCGAAGCCTATTGGCAGAAGTCGGCGCTGGCCGGACGTCAGGCGGCGCGCGTCAACTATGTGCGCGAGCGGTTGAACGGACGTTTCAAGGGCTGCAAGAATATGGCGTCGGTGCCGCAGATGCAGCAGATTTTGACGGCGGCGGCCAGCGATGCCACCAACTATTATGAATCGCTTTTCATCAAGGATCTGACGGCGCGGCTGGAAGCGGGCGCATCGTCCGACGCCGCCACGAAGAAGCCGGGCAGCGAACCGGTCTGGTGATAGGATCAGGAAGGAAAGCGTGACATGATCGCGCTTTCTTTCACGGGAGCCGGGAAGGGCGGTCGGTGCGATCGCCCGTTCGGCGAGCAGAGCCAATAAAGGTGAATGGCATGAGCAAGGTTGAAGATCCAAAGGACGTCAAACTCCCCCGGGTCAGCAAGGGAAAGCGTCCGCAATTTTTTGACGATCCCGCGATCGACCAGATGATGACCTTCTTCCTCGAACTGATGACCGAAGTGTCGGTGCTGCGCGAACGGATGGATACGGTCGAACGCCTGCTGGACGCCAAGGGCAGCGTCTCGCGCGCCGAGATCGAGGCTTATCGCGCCGATGCGGCGGTCGAGGCCGAACGGACGGCATGGCGCGACGCCTATTTCCAGCGCGTCATGCGCATGCACAAACCTGGCTGAGATGACGGCCTATCCCCATCTTTTTTCTCCCATCCGTATCGGACAGCGCGACCTTCGAAATCGCATCGTCCATGCATCGATGTCGACGCATTTTGCCGATCAGGGGCGCGTTACCGACCGGCTGATCGACTATTATGTGAACCGCGCCCGTGGCGGCGCCGCGATGCTGGTGACCGAACCGATGGCGATGCTGCGGCGGCAGAATGCGCCAACACGCCCGGCGGTGCACAGCGATATCAATGCCGACGCGCTCGCGCGCTGGGCCGACGCCGTCGCTGCGGCGGGCGGGCTGATGCTGGGGCAGATTCAGGATAATGGCCGCGGCTTTCGCGCCGGTTTTCGCAACGATGCCGCCGTCGGGCCATCGGCGCTTCCCGACGATCTGAGCTGGACGGTTCCACACGTGCTCTCGACCGACGATGTGCGGCGGATGATCGACGAGTTTGCCGCGTCGGCGGCGCGGATCGCGACCGCCGGATTTGCAGGGGTCGAGATTTCGGCCGGGCACGGCCATTTATTCCATCAATTTCTCTCGCGCCGATCGAACCGGCGCGAGGATGAATATGGCGGCGACCTTGCCGGGCGGGCGCGGCTGCTGGCCGATCTGATCGCGGCGCTCCGTGCAGAATGCGGCGCCGATTTTATCATCGGGCTGAAGCTGCCGGCCGAGGATGGCATGGCAGATGGCATTGATCTGGCCGAGGCCGAGCAGATTACGCGCCACCTCCATGCCGCAGGCGGTTTCGACTATCTGACCTATTGCTGGGGTTCGCACGGAACGACGCTATACGAGCATTTGCCCGATCTCCACGGACCGCGCACCCCCTATCTTGACCGGATTGCGGCGCTCGGCAAAGCGGCGCCCGGGGTGCCCCTGGGGGCGCTGGGCCTGATCACCGATCCCAATGAGGGCGAGCGGATCGTGCGTGACGGTCTTGCCGATCTGGTGATGCTCGGGCGCCCGCTCGTCACCGATGCGGCGTGGGGGGTGAAGGCGCAGGAGGGACGCGAGGCGCAGATACGTTACTGCGTTTCGTGCAATACCTGCTGGCACATGATCACCACCGGGCGCGGACTGCGCTGCGACAATAATCCACGCGTCGGCGAAAGCGACGAAGCCGACTGGCGCCCATCGCCCGCCGCGACGCCCAAACATATCGTCGTGGTCGGCGCGGGTGTTGCGGGAATGGAGGCGGCGTGGGTCGCCGCCGCGCGCGGGCATCGCGTCACTCTTTTCGGCGCGTCGGACGAACCCGGCGGAAAGGCGCGGCTGCATGCGCTGTTGCCCGGCGGCGAGAATCTCAGCAGCATCTATGACTATCAGCGGCTCAGCGCCGAGCGCGGCGGGGTCGATTTCCACTGGGGCCGGCAGGCGACGCTGGAAGACATATTGGCGCTCGTGCCCGATCATGTCGTGCTGGCGACCGGGGCGACCCCGGCCTGGCCGGACTATCTGCCTGCGGAATATCGCGGCGAGGGCTTCTTTCCCGACCTGCGCGAGGCGATGGAGCAGATGACGCGCTTGTCGGTGCGGCAGCCCGGCACTGCGGTGATCCACGATGCCGATGGCGGCGCTTTCACCTATGCCGCCGCCGAACTGCTCTGCGACCGTTTCGAGCGCGTCGTGATATTGACCGAGCGCGAACGCCTCGCGAGCGACGAGGCGGTGGTGACGCGGCAGGGCATTTATGCCCGCCTCTATCGCAAGGGTATCGATATCGTCACCTCGGTCCGGCCGTTGCCGTCCTCGCGGTTCGAGGAAGCGGAGGTCGCTTGCGCGAACATCTATAATGGCGCGGAACAGGTGATCACCGACGTTGCCCTCTTTACCTATGCCACCGCGCGCATCCCCAATGATGCGCTCGCCGGACCGCTGAAGGCAGCGGGTATCGAGGTTCACGCGATCGGCGACGCCTGGGCCCCGCGCAGCGTGCTCACCGCGACGGCCGAGGGCCATCGCACAGCCATGACATTCTGACAGGAGAAACAAGCGCATGTACCCGGATCTTGAAGGCAAGGTGGCCGTTGTCACCGGCGCCGGCCGCCACGGCGGACTGGGCGCGGGCATCGCGCGGAAGCTGGCCGAAGACGGCGTGCGCATCATCCTTCATGATCTGGGCGACCCCAGGGATGCGACGGCGCCCGATCAAGGTATCGGCCGTACCGCCGAACTCGAGGAAGTGGCCGAGGAGTTGCGCGCGATCCATCCTGATATCGCGACCTGCACGGCCGACATGCGCGTCGAAAGCGAGGTCGAGGCGCTGATCGGCAGCGCGGTCCAGCGTTTCGGAAAACTCGACATATTGGTCAATAATGCCGGCGTCGGCTTCCTCTTCGGTCCTTTCGTCGATCAGACGCAGGACATGTGGGATATGGTGCTCGATGTGAATCTGCGCGGCGCCTTTTTCGCAATGAAGCATGCGATACGCCAGATGCAGCGTCAGGATGACCAGCCGAAATGGGGGCGCGGGCGGATCGTTTCGGTCGGCAGTCGCGGGTCGAAATCGGGTTCGGCGCTGACCTCTTCCTATATCGCGTCGAAACATGGCCTTGTCGGGCTGACGCGATCGGTGGCGATCGAGATGGGGCCGCAACAGATCACTGTGAACATGGTCTGCCCCAATCATGTCACCACGGGGCTGGGCGCGTGGCAAAACGACTATATGGCGAAGATGCGCGGGCAGAGCGTTGAGGAATATCTTGAGGCGATGCGCGGCCGCATCCCGCTCGGCCGCGTCGGCGATGTCGAGGATACCGCCAACGCCTGCGCTTTCCTTTGTTCGGGACAGGCCCGCTATATTACCGGCGAGGCGATGAACGTCTCGGGCGGCGAGGAAATGCACTAGAACAGGGCCACGCCGCCGCTCCGTTCCTGTACGGAAAGGGGCGGCGGCGCGCGTTCGTCAGGCGGCGGACAGGGCGGCGCGTCCCGCTTCGGCGATGGCTTCATCCTGCGTGGCCGATCCGCCTGAAATTCCGATCCCGCCGATGCACTGGCCGTCGTACATGATCGGCAGCCCGCCCGGCATCGGCAGATATTCGGTCAGCCGCAAAAGCTCGGGTTCATCCTTCAGTCGCGCGGTCAGCGCTCCGCTGGGCGCGCGCATCAGCGCCGATGTGCGGGCTTTCGCTGCTGCAACGACCGGTGTCATCGCGCCCGTTCCATCCATGCGATAGAGCCGGAGCGCATGGCCGCCATCGTCGCAGAGTGCGACCGTGGCGGCGATTCCGGCTTCGGTCGCTTTCGCAAGCGCGGCCCCGACCATTGCGTCGAGTTCTACTGCATTGAGAACCGGTTTGTTTTTCATGAAAGCTTTTCCTTCTTTGCGCTGAACTTTTATGGGAGCATGGTGTAGGGCGCCCGCCAATGATCGCGGGAGTGGCCGTGATCCGGTGGCGAGCAGGGGATAAGTTTTTGAATATGTCGGGTGACGACATCACGGCAGTCGACAGGCTGCAGGCGGTTCCGCTTTATCATCAGATATTCCTTCAGCTTCGCGAGGAAATCACGAGTGGGGAGCGTGCCTTCGGGTCGCGCATGCCGACCGAACAGGAACTTGCCGAAAGTTTCGGCGTCTCTCGCATCACGGCGCGCCGCGCGCTCGACGAACTGGCGCATACCGGATTGGTGGCGCGCAAACGGCGTGTGGGAACCCATGTCACCTTCAAATCGCCTGCGCGGCCGATCGAGGGCAGCATCGAACAGGCGCTCGAATCGCTGATTGCCTTTGGCCGCAATACGAAGGTCAAGATTCTCGAACTGGAAACCGTTCCCGCGCGCCCACCATTGACCGAGGCGCTGGAGATTGAGGTGGGGGAACCGGTGGTGCGCGTGGCGCGTGTTCGCTGGCTCGACGACCAGCCGCTGTCCTATGTGATCAGCTATATTCCGGCCGATCTGGGGGTCGAATTGTCGCGGGAGACGCTGCGCGACACCCCGATGCTGAGCTTGATCGAGAAGGCGGGCGTCAAAATCGGCGCCGCCACGCAGACGATTTCGGCCTCGCTCGCTGACGCCACGCTGGCCAACGTCCTGGCCGTCGATATCGGGTCGCCGATCCTGCGCGTGAGCCGCACCGTGTTCGACGTCAATAAGCGCGCAGTGCAGCATGTTTTCGCGCAGTTCCGGCCCGATCGCTACCAGATTCGCCTTGATCTTCATTCCGCCCAACCTTGATTTTTCCGCCGCGGCGGGCCGAGGCTTACGCTACATCGATTTGATATAGAATTATGAGTAATTAATGCTAGTCTCCGATCATGACGGGGATGATGCGATGAGTGACTGGACAACGACAAGCGATCCGCGCCTGACGCGGTTCCGCTTCGCGACGATCGGGGCGTCCGACCTTCGCGCGATCGAAGATCAGTATGGCGAATGGCTGGGCTATCGCGTCCGCGAACGCGGCGAGGTGTCCGCCGGGCTGGCGGCGAGCTGGGCTGCGCCGGCGATGGCGGGGCGGCCCTATATCGTGATGAGCACCGACGGCGCGCCCGACGATTATGTCCGGGCGGTGCAGATTACGGCCGTGCCCGGTTACAAGCCGCTGACGACCTTTGGCTGGGCGGCGTTCGAGATCATCGTCGACGATGTCCACGCTGTCGATGAGCGGCTGCGCCAATCGGGCTTCCAGATCATCGCGGGGCCTACGCCGCTGCAATTCATGCCGTCGATCATCGCGATGCAGGCGGTCGGGCCCGCAGGTGAGTGTCTCTATTTTACCATGGAAAGCGGCGATCGTGCGGCGTCGATCCTGCCCCAGCCGCGATCTTTCGTCGACCGGCCGTTCATTTTCGTGATCGCCGGATCCGATTTCGATACGCTGCGCCTGTGGTATTGCGACCGCTTCGACCTGAAACGGCGACCGCTGCGGCAAAGCAAGATCCGGATCATTCAGGAAGCGCAGGGCCTGGGCCCCGACACCATCATGGATATGACGACGGCCGGGCTGCGCGAGGCGGGCTATTTACTCGAGTTCGACGCCTATCCGACGGGACCGGGCCGCATCGCGGGGCCGCGCCCTTGCACCCCGGGGGAATTGCCGCCGGGCTGCGCGATGGCGAGCTTTGGCGTCAGCGACATGGACCTTGTCGCCGACGTCGCGATCATGCCCGCCATGGTGCGTGAAGGTACGGGCTATAACGGGCGGCGGACGGCAACGGCGATCGGGCCGACCGGTGAGCGTGTGGAATTTATCGAAGATTGAAAGGAACCGGGTCATGAAGGTTCGTGATGTCCAGCATCCGATGTTGCCGGAAACGACAGCCGAAGAACAAAGCCGCCAGCGGGCGGTGGTCTCGCTGCGCAAGATATTGAATGCGCGTGTGCGCTCGGCGAACGTCCGTCGTTTCGAGGAAGAGGGTGCGCCCGCCTTCGCCGCGCGCCACGGGCGCCAGCCGCAATCGCCCGAGGATATCGAACAAGCCTTTTTTGAATCGCCCGGATACCGGATGTGGAGCGCGGTGAATCGCTCGGTTCAGGAAATGATCTGGCTGTCGGTCGGCGAACCGATCTTCCGCGATCGTGCACGGATGCAGGCGGCTGCAAGCGCCCTGGCGGAATCTCCGGCCAGGCTTGGCGCGCTGAAGCTCGATCCCGCATATGATCCGTCGCCCGAAATCGCGAGCGTCGACGTCCATCTCCAGCCTGGCGGCTATGCGCGCGACGACAGCTCCGAGGACATCGTCGCGGGCGCCTTTTACGAAACCGGCGGCAATATCTATTCCTTCGGTCAGGGCGCTGGAAAAAGCGACAGCAAGGCGGGAGTGATCTTCAACCTGCTGCGGTCGGACTTTCCCGATTTCACGCCGACCCGTATCCTCGACCTTGGTTGTTCGGCGGGCGCGGCCTCAGCGGCTTATGCGGCGGAATATCCCGAAGCCGACGTCCATGCGCTGGACATTGGCGCCGGGATGCTGCGCTACGCCCATGCGCGGGCCGAAGCGCTTGGTGTTCCGGTAACCTTTCACCAGATGGATGCCGCGCAGCTGAAATTCCCCGACGACAGCTTCGACCTGATTGTGTCGCACAATATGCTTCACGAGATCAGCGCCGAAAAGCGCCGGCAAGCGATGGCGGAAGCGCTGCGCGTTGTGCGCCCCGGCGGGCTGGTGATTTTTCAGGATGTCGACACACGCTTTGCGCCATCCGACGTCCATCGAGTCGAGAAAAACTGGGATACCGCATTCAACGGTGAAATTTTCTGGAAAACCTATGGGGAGGCCGATCTGGTTGCCGACATGACCGCCGCGGGCTTTGCCCCCGCCGATATTGCGGAACATAATATGGAAGCCGTCAGCAACATCAATCGCTGGTACGTCATCAGCGGTCGCAAGCCCGCCCTTGGAGACGCCGCATGACTGCTTCGGCTGATACCATCGCTGCCGTCATTGAAAGCGGACGGGGCACCCGCCCGTACAGCCTGCGCAATCAGGAGGCGGAGCAGGTACTAAATATTGCGCTGGCGCTGATGGTCGAACTGGCGGCGTCGAACGATCGCATCGACCGGCTCGAGCGGTTGCTTGCTGAAACGCGCGGCGAGCCGCTCGATGATTTGCGCAACGTGCTGCCTGATGGCGATGCCGCGGCCGAGAGACAGGCGGCGCTCGAGGCCATGCAGATGCGTGTGATGCGCGTCCTTATCGACCCGCGCGAAGCTGTTGATGGGCATCCCGACGCGCGTTGAGCGCGCCGGGTCTTTTGATCAGAAATTGGCCGACGCGCGCAGAGCGCGCGCCGGTTTCTGGCGTCAGGACGCCGCGAAGCCGTCGGCGATTTCACCGGTCGTAGCGAACCATGCCTGGGGCTGTTCGTCCAGCCACGCGAGCAACTGTTCGAGCGCCTCGATGCGAAACGGCAGGCCCATCACATAGGGGGTCAGCTGAATAGTCAGCATCCGCCCGCCTTGCGTGGATTCGTCTGCGAAAAGCGCAAAGGCATCCTGCATCTGTTCGGCGAAGCTGTCGGCCGACTGCTGCTGGACGGTGATGATCTGGCGGTCCGACAGCTCATGATTGACCGGCACATTGATGATGCCACCTGCCGGGGTGGTCATCCGATAGGGCAGGTCGTCATTGACCCAGTCGCACATATAATCGACCCCCGCCTCGACCAGTAGGCGCGGGGTGTTCCAGCTTTGCGAGCGGGCGATCGACTGCCAACCGCGAGGGCGCGTCCCCGACACTTTTTCCAGCATGTCGAGCGACGAGAGGATCAGCGCGCGCTCGTCGGCTTCGTCCATCCCCGATGCGATCGTCCCGTTCATGTCGGTCGAATGGGCGACAATCTCATGCCCTCCGGCGATAATGTCGGCGATGATCGAGGGGTAGCGTTCGGCAATCGCGGCATTGACCGCGATCGACGCCTTTGCGCCGGCTTGTGCAAAGGCGTCCAGCATGCGGTAGAAGCCGATGCGCGTGCCATATTCGCGGGCGGTATAATGGCGATAATCGGGATAGGCGGTTTGCATGTGCCCCGGCGCGCGAAACGGCTTGTCGGTCGGGTTGATCGGAAACCATTCGAGGTTGACGAACAGCGCCACCGCGACGCCCTTGTCCGAAGGCCAGGCGATCGGCGCACGGTCGCTCAGTTTTGACCAGGAATAGAGGTCCTGATCCATGCCGCGAGCGCGGCGGGTATATTCGAGATAAGCAGGATCGAGGCTCATGCGCTCACCTCCGTCTGGGTCAGATAATGATCGGCGATATCGCCCGATCGGGTGATCCATGCACGGCCGTCGGTCGCGATATGCTCCAGCACCTCCTCAAAGGCGCGGATGCGATGCGGCTGTGCGATCAGATAGCTGTGGAGCGGAATGCACATGACCGTGCCCGATGCAGCGCCTTCTGCCGCCAACCGCTCATATTGGCGGATCAACGTGTCGGCATATTCGCGTGGGCTCATATTATAGACGAAGAAGCCATAATGGTCGTTGACCTCGATGCTATAGGGCATCGAAATGAGCGTGCCGGACCGGACATGCACGGGCTGCGGCTGGTCGTCATGGTAAAGGTCGCAGGTATAGGTCAGCCCATATTCCGAGATCAGGTCGAGCGTGCGCGGAGTGTGGGTGAGGGCGGGGGCCAGCCAGCCCTTGATCGTCTGTCCCGTAGCATCGCGCACGGTGCGGATCGAATCCTCGATGATCGCGCGCTCTTGCGCTTCGTCCATGCCATAGCTGTAGCGGGTGTTGTAAATGCCATGGCTGAAGAATTCCCAGCCGAGCGCATTGGCATTTTCGACGACGTCGGGAATATGGTCGCACAGCGCCACCGATAACGACACCGATCCCTTGAACCCGTGCTTTTCCATCGCCTCGGCCATGCGCCAGTGGCCGACGCGATTGGCATAGTCGCGGTGGCTGTAACCGACGATATCGGGATGCGGCTTGGGCCAGCTTTTCCGGTGCGGGTTGGCGGGCGGGTCGATTTCGTAATATTCGAGGTTAGGCGATACCCACACCGCGACCGATTTGCCGTCCGGCCATTCGATTTTCGGTCGGCCCCGCCACGGATTGAAATCATAAAGGCCGGGATCGGCGGCGCCTTCGTTCATGCGCGCGCCTCCAGCCAGTCGATCACCGTCTGCACCGGTTCGACATCGGCATATTTCAGCTGAAGGTCGGTCAGGTTCGCGAAATGATAGCTTTCATGTTTGTCGGCGCAGGTCTCGATGGGAACGATGGTGCGATAGCCGTGTGAAAGGGCGTCGACCGCGGTCGCGCGCACGCAGCCCGAGGTCGATCCGCCGGTGACGATCACCGTATCAACCTTGTGCCACACGAGGTAGCTGGCGAGCGGCGTTTCGAAGAATGCCGACGGCATGCGCTTGGCGTAAATGGCGTCGACGGCAGGATCGATCTCGCAGCGCGCGTCGAAATCGTGGCGCGGGCTCGGAATCTTGATGTTCTGCAGACTGTCGGGCGTGTTGGTGCGCGTGCCCCAGACCCCGGCGTCGGCCGCATTGTCCATGTAACCGACGTGCGTCCAGATGACGGGCATCCCCGCGCGCCGCGCGAGGCGCGAGATGATGTTCGTATAGTCGATCTGGCGCGGATCGGTCTCATAGGCGGTCTTGTAATCGTCGACACACGTATAGGCGTTCTGGAAATCGACGTTCACGATCGCCAGCTTCTCGCCGAACCCGAACTTTGCGCGCGCGGGATTGGCCATCACGTCTTCGAATATCTGTTTCGCGGTCCGGCCGTCCGAGACCATCTTCGTTCCGAGGCTCATGCAAACTCCTTATTGGCAGCTTCGGGCATAAAGCCGAGCGGCAGGCCCGCGTCCGGCGTAAACCCGTATAATGTTTCGTCCGGGAGTGCGGCGTGGACAATGTCGCGGACCGCAAGCAGGGCATTGAGGTCGATGCCGGTGCGCAGACCCATGGCCTGCAACATGAACACCAGATCCTCGGTGACGATATTGCCGCTGGCGCCGGGGGCGAAGGGGCAGCCGCCGATGCCGCCCAGCGAACTGTCGATCGTGGTCAGCCCCGCGTCGATCGCCGCCAGCACATTGGCGAGGCCAAGGCCGCGCGTGTTATGAAGGTGGATGCCGGTCAGCGCCGCGTCGCCGACGACACCGCGCACCAGCGCGATCAGCCGCTTGACCGCGGCGGGATCGGCATAGCCCGTGGTATCGGACAGGCCGACTTCGTCGCAGCCCGCATCCATCAGCGCGCCGGCAAGCCGTTCGATCTGGGCGTCGGGGATAGCACCTTCCAGCGTGCAGCCGAAAACCGTCGACAGGCTGCCTTCGAAATGCGGGCGTTGGCCCTCGGGCAGAGCACGGATCATCTGTGCGATGCTGCGGGCTTCGGCGATCACCTGATCATGGGTGCGCCGCAGGTTGGCGAGGCTGTGGGTTTCCGAAACCGACAGCGGCAGCGTCAACTTGTGCGCGCCGGCTGCGATCGCGGCTTCGGCGCCGCGCGCGTTCGGAACCAGCACCGCGACCGCCAATCCGGGGATGGTCCGGGCGTGGGCGACAACCTCCGCAGTGTCGGCGAGTTGCGGCAGCAGCTTGGCAGGAACGAAGCTGCCGACCTCGATTTCGCGGACCCCGGCGGCGGCTTCGGCGTCGATCCACGCTTTTTTTGCTTCCAGCGGCATAATGGCGGAAATGCTTTGCAATCCGTCCCTTGGCCCGACTTCACTGATCAAAATATCCACGTCCAAAGATCTGCTCCTGACGTTGTGGCGTTGCATTATTGTATTATTTCTATATCAAATGAGCCGAGCTTGTCGAGCATGGTTTGAGAATCAAAAAGAGGAATGATGGATCAGGACGCATATCCGCTGGCCGGACTGAAAGTGATCGAATTCACGCATATGGTGATGGGGCCGTCGGTCGGGGTCATCCTGGGTGATCTTGGTGCCGATGTCGTGCGAATCGAGCCCGAGGGCGGCGACCCGACGCGCAAGCTGCTCGGGTCGGGCGCGGGCTATTTTCCGATGTTCAACCGCAACAAGCGCAGCCTTTGTCTGAATCTGAAGGACGCGGACGATCTTGCCCGCGCGCGCGCTTTGGTCGACGGCGCCGACATATTGGTGGAAAATTTCCGCCCCGGCGCGCTCGAGCGGCTTGGCCTCGATTATGCGTCTTTTGCGGAAAGTAATCCCGGGCTGATCTATTGTTCGGCGAAGGGGTTTCTCAGCGGGCCCTATCAGCACCGCACCGCGCTCGATGAAGTCACCCAGATGATGGGCGGGCTCGCCTATATGACCGGCCCGCCGGGACGCCCTTTGCGCGCCGGCGCGTCGGTGATCGACGTGACGGGCGGGATGTTCGGGGTAATCGGCATTCTTGCCGCGCTCGAACGACGCCATCGCACCGGTCGCGGCGCCGAGGTGAAATGTTCGCTTTATGAAACGACCGCCTTCCTCGTCGGACAACATATGGCGCAGCAGGCAGTGACCGGACAGGCGGCGCAGCCGATGCCAGTGCGGCTGTCGGCGTGGGCGATTTATGACGTCTTCGACACCCGCAATGCCGATGAGCAATTGTTCGTCGGCGTCGTCAGCGACAGCCAGTGGGTGGGATTTTGCAAGGCGTTCGAACTGGCCGATCTGGCCGCCGATACGGCGCTGGCGCTCAACAATGAACGCGTTCTGGCGCGCGATCGCATCGTGCCGCGCATCCGGGAATTGTTTGCGGGCATGACGCGCGATGAACTGGTGGCGAAGCTGGATGGGATCGGTCTGCCGTTCGCGCCGATCACGCGCCCTGACGAGCTGTTTGATGATCCGCATCTCAATGCACAGGGCGGGCTTGTCGATATTCAGATCCCGGGCGGGAACGCGACGCGCCTGCCGGCGCTTCCGCTCGAAATCGATGGCGAACGGATGGACGTGCGGCGCGATGTGCCCGCAGTCGACGCCGATCGCGCATCGGTTTTTCGCGATTTCGGCCTGAACTGAGCGCGCATAAGGTACGGACCGTGGGCAGCAGCATTTTCGAAAAAATCTGGCGGGCGCATCATATCGATGCGATCGACGCCGACACTGACTTGATCCTCGTCGACCGCGTACTGCTGCACGAACGGACGGGCGGCGTTGCGTTGAAGAGTCTTGCCGAGGCGGGGCGGAGCGTTCTTGCACCGCGCCAGACCTTCGTGACGATGGACCATGTCGTCGACACGCGTCCCGGTCGGACCGACGATACGATCATGCCGACCGGCAAGGCATTCATCACGGCGACGCGCGAAGCCGCGCAGGCTGCGGGCCTGACATTGTTCGACCTTGGCGATCCGGCGCAGGGCATCGTGCATGTGATCTCACCGGAAATGGCGATCGTCCTGCCCGGCGCGACTTTGGTTTGTCCCGACAGCCATACTTGTTCGCAGGGCGCGCTCGGTGCGCTCGCGTGGGGGATTGGATCGACGGCGGCCGAGCATGCGCTCGCCAGTTCGACGCTTCGCGTGAAACGGCCGAAGACGATGCGCATCACGATCGACGGGACGTTGGTGCCCGGCGTGACGGCGAAGGATCTGGCGCTTCACCTGATTGCCCGGTTCGGATCTTCCGGCGGGGCTGGGCATATCGTCGAATATGCGGGCGAGGCAGTGTCGGCGCTCGACGTCGAGGCGCGGCTGACGCTCTGCAACATGGCGACAGAATTCGCGGCCTTCACTGCGATCATCGCGCCCGACGAAAAGGTGTTTGCCTATCTGAAGGGGCGGCGCTTTGCGCCCTCCGGTCCGGATTGGGACCGTGCCGTTGCGGCATGGGCCAACCTTCGCAGCGACGATGATGCGGTTTTCGATACCGAACATCAGGTTGATGCGGCGGAGGTCGCGCCGATGGTGACATGGGGGATCAGCCCGCAGCAGGCGGTCTCACTCGATGGCAGCGTGCCAAGCTTCGACGCGGTTGCGGCGCGCGACCCGCGCGAGCTCTACGATCGTGCGCTTGCCTATATGGATGTCGCTGCTGGAACATCGCTGGTCGGCTTGCCGATCGGAGCGGCCTTTATCGGTTCGTGCACGAACAGCCGCCTTTCGGATCTGCGGCGCGCGGCGGCGATACTGAAAGGACGCAAAGTCGCAGCCAGCGTCAAGGCGATCTGCGTTCCGGGCTCTACGCGCGTCAAGGCAGCGGCCGAAGCCGAGGGGCTCGACAAAATCTTCACCGACGCCGGTTTCGAGTGGCGTGAATCGGGTTGCTCGATGTGCTTCTTTTCGGGGGGCGAAAGCTTTGGCTATCGGCAGCGCGTGATCAGTTCGACCAACCGGAATTTCGAAAGCCGTCAAGGCCCCGAAACTCGCTCGCACCTCGCTTCGCCGGAGACGGTCGCGGCATCGGCCATCGCCGGCATGATTGCCGACCCAAGGACGCTTGCGTAATGGATAAATTCGACCGTTTGACCGCCGTTGCGGCACCGCTTCTCCGGGATAATATCGATACCGACGCGATCATCCCGTCGCGCGAGATGAAGTCGGTGTCGAAGCGCGGTCTCGCAGACGGCCTGTTCGCCGGATGGCGCTATCAGGCGATCGGTGGTCGCGATCCCAGCGCCGATTTCATCCTGAACGACCCCGCCTACGCACAAGCGCAGATATTGCTGACCGGCACCAATTTCGGTTGCGGATCGAGCCGCGAACATGCTGCATGGGCGCTGGTCGAATATGGCTTTCGCGCGATTATTGCGCCGTCCTTCAATCCGATTTTTCGCAGCAATTGCGTCAATAATGGCATCGTGCCGGTCGAACTCGACGCTGCCGCCATCGCTGCGCTGGCAGAGCAGGCGGGCGCCGCGCCGGTGACGGTCGACCTCGAACAATGTCTGGTGTCGTCGCCCGCCGGCTCCTGGTCGTTCGCGATGGATGGCGAGGCGCGGCAGATGTTGTTGAACGGCATGGACGCGATCGAACTGACGCTGTCGCGCAAGGGAGCGATCGAGGCGTTCCGCACGGCGGATGCCGCCGCACGCCCCTGGATCTATCTGTAAGGCGGATTTAGACGTTGCCGGCGGGTGAGGCGCCCAATGCACGTGATGCTTCGGCCGCGGCAGTGCGGACGTGCGCCACCAGTGTCGCGCAATATTCATCATTATAGCGGCTGAGCGGTACGGTCAGGCCCATCGACGCGATGATCTGGTCGTCGGGACCCCAGACCGGCGCTGCGACGCCGCCGACGCTGGTTTCCCATTCGCCGCGATTGATTGCGACGCCGGTATTGCGCACCTCTTCGACTTCGTCCGCCAGTGCGTCGGGCTCGACGATCGTCAGCGGGGTATAATGGCGCAGCGGACCGGCCAGTGTGTCGCGCATCGCGGTGGGGTGAAAGGCCAGAAATATCTTGCCCGCCGCAGAGCAATGCGCGGGCGCGCGTTCGCCGATTTCGGAGAAGGCGCGCACCGAATGAACGCCTTCGGCCTTGTCGATATAGATGACCTCCGGCCCTTCCGAAATCGCGAGATGGACGGTCTCCCGCGTTTCGCGGGCGAGCTGGTCCATGATCGGGCGGATCGTCCGGCGCAGGTCGAGCCGTTCGATCACCCGCGCGCCCTGTTGCCATATCTTCAGCGTCGGGGCGTAGCGGCCGTTGCTGGCGGAAATATAGCCCAGTGCGGCAAAGGTCTGGAGATAACGGTGGACGTTGCTTTTGGTGAGGTCGAGCTGGCGCGCGAGTTCCGATACGCCGACCGGATCGCGCGCCGTGATCACCGCCTCCAGCAACCCCATTCCCTTGACGATGGTTTTGTCCATATATTCTGTCCTATCAGGCCTTGAGAGCCTGTTCCAGATCGTGGACCGCCGCGCGATAATGGCGCAGGCCAAGGCACAGCAGGATGATTGATGGCACGCCGATGATTAGGACATAGGCCGATAGTACAATACCAATCGACGTGGGGTCGCCCGTTGCATCAATTGCCCGACCAATCAGTGGCAGACCGAGCAAGGGACCGACCAGTGCGATGACCGTGCTAAAGATCGCCATCGACTGGCCGCGGATCTCCCCTGGTGTGATCTGCATCATCGAGGAGGGACCGCCCGCAGTCGCGACTGACTTACCGATAAAGGTGATGAACATCAGAACCATCGCAAGTTCCGCTGTTGGCATGATCGGGTAAAGTGCACTCGTCGGAATGACGATAAGGAGGCCCAGCAGCAGCAGCCGCATCGAGGCGTCCTGATATTTCGCCTCAAACCGCTTTTGCGCCCACACGGCAAGTGCGGTCCCCAGCGGGCCGGCGGTGAAATAGAAGAGCCCGGTCACGGCGCCGACCTCGGCGATATTCCAGCCATAGACGCGCTGGAACAGGGGGACCGTCCACAGGGTAGTTGCGATCATCGCGAAATTGCAGCTCGAACCGACGAACAGCGCGCCAAACCCGCGCCAGCGTTGCAGGATATATTTGAACGCCACGCTTATACCCTGCGCCGAGCCCGTTCGCTCCTGACGCTCGGGTTCGCGTACCGTCAGCATCATCAGCGCGAACAGGAATCCGGGAATGCCGACGAAGATGAAAGCGGCCTGCCAAGGCGCGCGTTCGCCGATCAGCGGCCAGTTGACATGCCCGAGCGATTCGAGGTGGCTGACGATGAAGCCGCCTGCAAGGAAGGCGAGGCCCGCGCCCAGATAGGGGCCTGCCATATAGATGCTGATCGCGCGACCCCGTTCGGTGCGGTTGAAATAATCGCTGATGATCGAGATTGATGCCGGCGTGACTACCGCTTCGCCGAGGCCGAGGCCGAGGCGCAGCAGGAAGAGCGCGAGGAAGGTGGTAACGAAGCCGTTGCCGGTCGTCATCGCGCACCAGATGAGGATGCCCGCGATCAACAGATATTTGCGGTTGGTGCGGTCGGCATACCAGCCGAGCGGAATGCCGACGATCACATGGAACAGCGAAAAGGCCGGGCCGAGCAACAGGCCGACCTGAAAGTCGGTGAGGTCGATCGACTTTTTCAGCGGTTCGATCAGCAGGCTGAGGATATACCTGTCGAAATAGGACAGGATGAAGATAGCCAGCAGCAGTACGACGACATACCAGCGGTAGCCGTTGCCATTCCTGTCCAGGATCACATGTTCGCTCCCACGAGGACTCCGAGGGGAGCCAATTGCAAAAAGGTCAAAGCGGTTTCCGGCTGCCGAAGACGTACCAGCCACCGCGCCCGTGCCGCGGGCGGCCGGGCTCGTCCCAGCCAAAGGCCATGCTGCGGTCGGGATAGGCGCCGATGTCGGGCAGAATATGCGCAAAGCTGGCGTCGCGATCGAAACCGGCGTCCACGCACAGCGCGATCGGGTCCTGATCGCGAAAGGCCGTATAGGACGGTTCGTTGTTGTTGCGCGTGTCCCAGTTCCAGAAATAATTCTCCCACGCATCGACCAGATCATGCGCGGGCAGCTCCTGATGCACCATCAGGCCGCCGGGTTTCAGCAGGCGGTGGCATTCGGCCAGCACCTTCTTCGTCGCCCAGACCGGAATTTCGTGAAAGAAAAAGCTGGAGACGATGAGGTCGAAACTGCCATCGGCGAAATCGGTCTTTTCTGCATTCTGCTGGCTGAAATGCACTGGAATGCCTTCATGCCCAGCGATCGCGTGGCCATAGCGCAGCAATGGCGCGCCAACGTCGATGCCATGCGCTTCGACCCCGGGGAAGGCCTCGACATAGGGCAGAAGATTTTTGCCCGACGAGGTGCCGATGTCGAGCATGCGCGCCGGTTGCAGATCGGGGTAGGCGGCCTTTATCCAGCGGCTGACCACTCTGGCGACGCCGCCCCACGACCGGTGGCTCTGCTGCGCGGTGAAGACGCGCGCGCCGAGGCTGACCACCGCGCCCTGCGCAACGTCATCTTCGGTATACTCGCTGTGGAAACAACCGGGTGTCAGATGCACGTCAATGGCACTGACATAGGGAGGGACTTCGAAATCGGGATCGGTCCGCAGCGATCCGTTCGCCGGATTGCGCTCAACCGCGTCGCGCGCCACCGAAATGAGAGCGGGCAGGGCGCGCTCGACCGGTTCCTGCACCGACAGGAAGCACATTTCCTGCGCGTTGTAACGAAGCGTGCTGTAGAAACGATAGCTATTCTCGCCGCGCATCGCGGCATCAATGTCGCGCCAGGTCTCGGGCGAATTGCCCGTCGCACTCAGGTGCGGTCCGACGCGGGTGCGATAGTCATCCTCCAGCGACGCAGCAAATTCCTGGATCGCGTGGCGGCGCAACGTGCTGCAGAAACGCTGCCGGGCATATTCGTCATGCGTCGCCTGCGGAATCGCCTCGATATTATCGATGGACGAGTTTGCTCGCTCGGTCGCTGTCATTTGCCTCGCTCCCTATCATTCCAAAATACGGAACGATGTTCCGAATCAAACCCTAGCATTGAACGGACGGCGCTGACAACGGGCTATCCGGCCGGGTTTTTCATCATTCCTGTCTTGCCACAGATCGTTTGCTATCGCTACATAACTATTAAAAGTAGTACAATTAAAATGCGCATCAGGCGGGGGCTTTGGAAGGACATCATGGCGGCTATGGAGCATCGGATTATCATCGTGGGTGCCGGACCGGTCGGGCTGACAGCCGCCTTTTTGCTAGGCGAGCGCGGCATTCCCTTTCTGTTGATCGCGTCCGAGCCGGTCCTCGAAACTGACCTGCGCGCATCGACATTTCACCCGCCGACGCTCGACTTTCTCGACGAATATGGTCTTGCCGACTCGCTGATCGAACAGGGGCTGCGCACCCCAACCTGGCAGATTCGCATGCACGGCACGGGCGAGCGGGCCGAGTTCGACCTTGCGGCGATCGCGGGCGACACGCGCCATCCCTTCCGCTTGCAGTGCGAGCAGTCGAAGCTGTGTCGGTTGTTGCTCGACCGTTTGCAGCGCGAGGGCAAAGGAGAAATCCGCCTTGGCCTGCGTGTCGATGCCGTTACGCAGGATGATGACGGCGTGACCGTCACGGCGCGCCCGCTCGGTAGCTCTGACGATGCCGATCCTGAAGTCTTCACCGGCCGTTTCGTGATCGGTGCCGATGGCGCGCGCAGCGCCGTGCGGCGGTCGCTCGACATGAAGTTCGAGGGCAAGACCTATCCTGAAACGACCATCCTTGTGACGACGCACTTTCCTTTTCATGATCATCTGGAAGGACTGTCGAACGTCAATTATGTCTGGAAAGCGGGGGGCACCTTCAGCCTGCTGCGTCTACCGAACCTCTGGCGGTGCAGCCTCTATCCCGACGAAGGCGAAACGATCGAGGATGCGTTGCTTCCCGAAAGCATCGCGCGCAAACTCGAAGTCATCGCTCCGGGCGCATCGGAGCAGGGCTTTCTGGAGGTGCGTCCGTATCGCATCCATATGCGCCTTGTTGACGAATACCGCGTTGGCCGCGTCGCCCTTGCGGGCGATGCAGCGCATATCAATTCGCCGTCGGGCGGGATGGGGATGAACGGCGGCGTCCATGATGCTTTCGAACTCGTCGCGACGCTGAACGAGATCTGGCACGGCGCCCCGCTGGAGCTGCTCGATCGCTACACACGCCGCCGCCGCCCGATCGCCGAACGCGAAGTGCTGGCGCAGTCGGACCGCAACCGCGCACGGATGCAGGAACGCGACGATGCGCGGCGCCGCGAAATGCTCGCCGAGTTGCAGGCGCTTGCCGCAGATCCGGCGCGCGCGCGCGAACATCTGCTGCGGACATCGATGATCGCCGGCCTGCGCGCCGCGGCGGAGGTCGCATGACGGCGCGATATGATTATGGCCGCGCCGGTAGGGTCGGCATCGGAACGCCTCAGGCCAACCCGACGGTCGAAAGCGAGTTTGCGATCCTGATCCCGCCGCGGGCCGCATTGTCGGTGACGCGGCTGATCAGCTCGGCGGCAGCGTCCGCCGATCGCCTCCGCGACTATCTGCTGCGGTTGGAGGATTCACTTTCCGCCTTCGACACGCTGAAGATGGATGTCTTTGGCTTTGGATGCACGGCGTCGTCCTATCTGGTCGACCGTGATCAGGAGGCCGCGGTCTATGCCGCGTGCGAAGCGCGCTTCGGCTATCCCGTGCTCGGTGCGGCCGATGCCATTGCGTGGGCGCTCGACCGGCTGGGCGCACGCCGGATCGCACTGCTTTCGCCCTATCCGGCCGATCTCGCCGGGCCGGCCCATGCCTATTGGCAGGCGCGCGGCTTTGTGCTGGCCGAAACGGGCAGCGCGGGGGCGCTCGCGCCCGGAGCCGACACGCGGGGCATTTACGGCCTCGGCAGCGTCGATGCCGCCGAGGCGCTGGCCGCGATCGATATCTCGGGCGTAGACGCGGTGGTGTTCAGCGGGACGGGCATGCCGTCGCTACCGGTGATCGCCGAAACCGATAGCGGCGTGCCGCTCCTGTCCTCCAACCTGTGCCTCGCTGCGCGGATCGCCGACCTGCTCGGGCTTGGCGACCTGCTCGATCCGGCGTCTCCGGCGGCGCTCGGCTGGCGCACCCGCTGCCATGCCGCCATTTCCTGACCTTTCTGGGAGAGTTTCCATGACCATCATTACCGCTATCATTGACGGCGAAATCGTCGAGACCGGCACCGCGCCGATCGCCATTATCAACCCCGCCGACGACGAACTGGTCGTCGAATTGCCCGAGGCCGACGATGACACCGTCGATCGCGCTGTGGCCGCGGCACGGCGCAGCTTTGACGAAGGTGTGTGGCGTAACAAGCCGGTCGAGGAACGGCAGGCGGTGCTGCGCCGCTGCGGCGATGCGATCGAGGCGGCGGCGGATCAACTCGCCGACATCGAATGCAGCAATACCGGTATTCCCCTGTCGCAGATCCGTAGCCGTCAGGTTTTGCGCGCTGCCGATAATTTCCGCTTCTTTGCCGATTATATCGGGCAGAGCGTCGGCCAGCTGTACGAGCAAAACCCCGACTATCTGACCCTCGTTCGCCGTGAGCCGGTGGGCGTCGCGGCGCTGATCTCACCGTGGAACTCGCCGCTCGCGCTGGGGTCGATGAAGATCGCTTCGTCGATCGCCTTTGGCAATTCCTGCGTTCTCAAGCCTTCGGAGCAAGCTCCACTCGGGATCAGCCTGCTCGCGTCGCTCCTGCGCAACGCTGGGCTTCCCGACGGGGTCGTCAATCTGGTCAACGGCCGGGGGGCCTCCACCGGCGACCGCCTGATTCGCCACCCCGAAGTCAATGTTGTCACTTTCACCGGCGGCACCGAAACCGGGCGCATCATCATGCGGACGGCGGGCGAGCATCTGAAGCCCGCGACCGTGGAACTGGGCGGCAAGTCGGCGAACATCATTTTCGACGACGCCGATTTCGATCAGGCGCTCGACGGAGCATTGCTCGGCATCTTTACCAACAATGGCCAGCAATGCCTCGCCGGCTCGCGCATCCTCGTCCAGCGCAGCATCGCGAAGCGCTTCGTCGAGGCCTTTGTCGCGCGCGCCGAGGCCATCCGCGTTGGCGATCCGCGCGATCCCGCGACCGAACTGGGCCCGCTGGTATCGCGGCGGCACATGCAGCATGTGCTGAGCTTCGTTCCCGGGGAAGGCAGCTCCGATCGTATCCTGACCGGCGGTGGCCGCGCCGCGGGGCTTGAAAAGGGCTGCTATGTCGCGCCGACGCTGGTCGAGACCACCAACGACAGCCGCATCGCGCAGGAAGAAATCTTCGGTCCTTTCGGCGCTTTTATCGTCTTCGACACCGACGAAGAGGCCTATCAGATTGCAAATCGCAGCCGCTTCGGCCTCGTGTCCTATGTCTGGTCGCAGAATATCGCGCGGATCATGGAAGCGCAGGAACGTATCGCGGCGGGCATCGTCTGGTGCAACACGCCGATGATGCGCGAACTGCGCGCGCCCTTCGGCGGCTATAAGGAATCGGGCGTCGGCGCTGATGGTGGCAGTGCCTGCGAAGCTTTCTACACTCGCCAGAAGACGGTGAGCATACCGCGCCGCCCTCTGACGTTGCGGCAGTTGGGAAAAATCTGACGCATAAAATCGGTCACGGAAAATAGCTGTGACAGCATAGCCGGACGCACCTTGCTGCGCGTCGAGCATAACCTCGAAATGCCGACGACGCGGAAGGTTCGTCCGGGATGGCCGCCCCGGATCGGGGATCAAAGAGAATCGATCTGCCCCTCTAGCGCGTCGATGACGAGCGCTGTGTAATCGGCTTTGCCCGCCGTTCGGGCAATGACGGGGAGCCCCGAGAGAAAGCCTGTCAGGCTCGATATCATCAGGATCGCACGGACTTGCGCCTCGGTCTCGGCAAGCCGGCCGTCTGTCGTCTGCAGGATCAGGTTGGTGGCGAGTTCGATGCCCGGTCGCCAAAGTTCGGCATAGAGAATCTCGAAGGCGGGGCCGGGGCTTGCGATTTCGCGCTGGACGAACAGCGAAGGATTTTGCGCTTCGGGTGCCGACAGGAGAAAGCGCGCTAGCGCTGCGAAGAGGCGCTTGAGCAGGATGCGGGCTTCGTCCGGCGTCAGTGGCCCGCCGAGCGCTGCGTAGGAGACTTCGGCTACCGCGCCCATGCCTTCGCGATAGCGCGCGACGATCGCGTGCGCGCAGGCGAGATACAGGCCGCGCTTATTCCCGAAATAATAGGTGAGGGCAGGCAAATTGACCCCGGCTTCCTTCGCGATCTGTCGCGTCGTGACCGTAGCGAAGCCGCTGTTGCCGAAGGCGGTCAGTGCGACGTCGAGGATGCGCGCGCGCGTTTCCTCGCCCTTGCGATAGCCGTCGGCGGCGGTGCGCAGCGGTGTGACGGGAGATGCGGGTCGGGCCATCGAGGGTGTTTCGTCCGTTGTGCTTGAATTTATATCAAGCGATATATATGATGGGCGTCATCTCGTCGAGAGGGGGATGGACATTGATGACACGTGCGGCGCTCGATGGCCTTTGGGCCAAGGTGGAATCACAGCGGGAACGGGTTCCTGCGATGTACGGAAAAGTCGATTTCCGCGCCGTTCCCGAACGTTTCACGGCGACCCCGGGCGATCCGACCGCGCTGTCGGGGAAATATGATCGCGACCGCGATGCGCTTCTCGCCGATCTCGACCGGGTCGAGTTTATTCGCGCCTATACGATGATCGGCGATGCCACCGCTGATGCCTATGCCGGACTGATGCGCGAACATGGCTTTCGCGCGCTGGTCGATATGTTGACGCAGGCCTGCGACCATGGCGTCGAAAATGTGCCCGGAGCGCCGCCGGAGTTGGTGGCCTTTATCAAGGATATGGAACGTATCCCCGACTGGCTCGACATGAAGCTGGTGGAGGAGGGCGCGCGGGTCGATCGCAATGCGGCCGCCAATCTGGGTCCGTTCATCATCCGCGGCGCCTTCATCGCAACCTTCATGAACAAATATGCGGCCTTGCCGATGGCGGTCACGGGCACGCTGTCGAGCCAGACTGCGGGCCGGCGCGTCAAAGATACCGCGACCTTCTTTACCACCTCGGTGCTGCCGGGCGCGCTCGAGCGCTTTGGCCCCGGGTTCAAATCCGCGGCGATGGTCCGATTGATGCATTCGATGGTGCGCGCGAACGTGCTGCGGCGTCCGAAGGATTGGGACATGGGCGTCTATGGCATTCCCATCCCGCAGGTCGACCAGATGCCCGCCGGGCTGATCTCGGTCTTCCTTCTGTCATACAAGATGATCGAGGAAGGGCGCCACGAGTTCACGCCCCGCGAACGCGCGATGGTCGAACTTGCGCGCTATCGCTGCTTCCTGCTCGGGCTGCCCGAGGAGCTGCTGGCCGATACGCCGCAGGGGATCGTCGATCTGATGAACGCGCGCAGCGGCACATTGCGCAGCGGATATGATGACAGCACCTGCGGCGAATTGCTGCGCGCGACGATGGCGGCTGATCTGCGGCCGGACGATTCGCGAGGCGCGCGTGTCCATGAGATTTTCGAGCTTGCTTTCGCCAAGCTGTTCTTCGTCAAAAGTTTCATGGGCGGCGACAAGGCGAAAGCGGCATCGATCGGCGTGAAGTTGACTTCGGGCGATGTCGCGCTGGCGGCAATCGCGGGTCTGTTTATCTATGCGCGGATGCGCCTCTATGCGCTTGCGGCCTATATCCCCGGGGTGCGGGGCATTGCCGACCGCCGACTCATCGCGAAGCTCAGGGCGCAGCTCGTCAGCTATGGCCATGCTGAGTTCACGACCGACGCCGCGCAATACCGCCCGTCGGCGTCCCCCGTTCCAGCAGAGTGATGCGGGGCGCCCGCCGGGCGCCCCCAAGTCACGGCGCCGGAGTAAAAGCTTCCATCATCCGCACGGCGTCGCTGTCGATCGGTCGAATGTCCAGATCGGCGCGAATGCGGCTGATCGGATCGGCAATACGCTGGTGCCAGGGAACCGCGATCAGCTCTTTGGTGGCGCGGCCGTGCCGCCAGCCGTCGAACATCACCGTGAACAGCATGTCGGTCAGCATGGGCGAATGGATTGCGGCGGTGGTTGCCACCGTTGCCAGAAAGCGCGTCGAGTAATTCTGCCCGAACTGCGCCATTTGAAAGCCTGAAATCGCAACCTCGCCTGCCGGGGTGAAGCCGTAGCCGGCAACCAGATGCCAGATGTCGTGAAGCTGTAGAATGCGGCGGTTGGTACGGTTCTGCGCCGGATAGTCGCCGGGCAGGACAACGGTATCGGCGTCGATCACCTCAATGTCATATCCATTCGCGTTCAACATCGACAACAGGTCGGTCGCAAGGCTGTCGGTTGCGTGGCTTTCGAGGTCGGCGGTGGTCAACCGCACCTCGGGCTGAGCGATCAGGTCGTGCACCCCGTCGAATTCGAGCAGCGCTGCCTCGCAACAGTCAATCATCCGTTGATCATAATGGTTGCCGAGCGCGACGACCGCAATTGTCAGGTCGAGTTCGCCCGCGGTCGGTGACGGCGGTCGGGATGCGATAGCCCAAAAATCGTCCCATAGGACGCGCGGCAGCGCGATGCGTGGTTTGCCATCCGCCACCCATGGCAAGGCTTTGGTGATGTGCGCGGCGCGTTCGGTGCCGTCGCTGCTCGACGCTGTGGCCGCTGCGATGGCGTCGAAGATCGGCACCTGCGCGACGGGATCGACGAAGGCAGCGGTCGTCATCAACGCGGCTATCCCCAGTACCGGCTCCTCCGCCAGTGGCGGGCGAGCCGTCTCGACCCATTTTTCAAATTCGTTGCGCATCGACATGTCGATCATGGCCATAGCCTCCCTGTTCATCTCTTTCGAGATTGCACTATAAGAATAGAATGATCAACTTATATAGCTGGCGCTTCGCGCCGCAATGATTATAATCTGCGCATGAGCGAAGCATCTAAAGTCAGTTTTCCAAGGCGGACAGCGGCGAAGGCGCGAACGCGCCAGCGCATCGAAGAGGCGGCGCGGCGGCTGTTCGTGACGCTGGGCTATGGCGATGCGACGATGGCTGCGATCGCCGAGGCAGCCGACATCCACATCACCACCTTGTTCACCCATTTCGCGTCGAAGCGCGACCTTGCCGCCGCGATCGCGGTCCGGGCGGGCGAGCGTTTCGAGGAAGTGGTGACGATGCAGCGCGCGCAAGGCGTGCCGGTGCTGTCTTTCTGGCGCAACCAGGTCGCGCGGATCGCGCATGCCTATGAACGCGACGGTGATGGTCAGATCAATCTCGGCCGGGCGCTCGCCGGGGAGCCCGAACTGCTGCCGGTGTGGTACGGGCATCAGCGGCTTCAGATCGATTTGATGACTGATTACATCGCCGACGAACTGGGCATCGACCCGGCGAAGGATCGCCGCGCGCAGATGGCGGCCGCAATGCTCGTAGCGGGCGGACGCATGGCGTTCGACAGCTGGATGGAAAGCGGCCGCGCGGGCGATCTGGTTGCCGAGAATGAGCGGCTGCTCGACGCCGCGGAAGCCGTGCTTGCGGGCGGTTTGCCGCTGATCCGGCGCGACGCCCCGTGATATCGGCGACTGATGGCCCGATCATTCTGCCGCCGCTTCGCCCAGCTGCCGGATATTTTCCAGATGGCGCGTTCGACTGATCGGATAATAGGCGAGGCAGATGATCGCGATGATCGTCGCGATCGACAGCGCCACAATATAGATGCTCGCCAGTCCGTGCAGTGCGTCGGCGGGGACTTGGCCGGGCTGGGCATTCTCGGGGAATTTGACGAAGGCGAGCAGCAGTCCCGCCAGCATGATCCCCATTCCCGATATCGCCTTGTTGACCATGGTGGCGGCGGAAAACAGCAGGCCTTCGGACCGGCGACCGGTTTCGAGCTGGATTTGGTCGGTGACGTCGGCAACCATCGACACCGCCAGGATCCCGCCGGCGATGGTCGTCATCATCCCGAATGAAAATTGTCCCATCAGCAGCCACAGCAGCATCGGGTCGCCATTGGCGGGGAAAAGGCCCGCAAGGCGCAGGATCAATGGGGTGACGCTGGAAATCAGCGACAGGCCGAACATCATCATCGCCGCGGGCTTCTTACCGAAACGCGCCGAAAGCGGCAGCACCACGACAAAGGCGAGCAGGATGCCGATGATCGCGGTCGACGCCACGGTGGCGATCTGGCTGGCGCTCAATTCCCAGAAATAGGTTGAGAAATAGACGGCCAGCGACATGTTGAGCCCCGACGCCACCGCAAAGAACAGGCTGGCGAGCAGGATCGAAATATAGGCGGGGTGTATCAATATGCCGAGCATCTCGCGCAGCATTTGCCGGGCCGGAACCTTCAGCGCCGGTGGAGGCGGCGGGCGTTTCAACACCTCTTTCTGCGTTCCGAGCGTCGAGATCAGCACCGACAGCATCATGATCGCCGCCGCCACCCAGGCATAGGTGACATAACCGTCGGCGTTGAGATGACCGACGGGTTGTGCGGCCGTCGGCTGCAGGAAATAGCCGAAGGTCATCACCGTCATCGCGATGCCGCCGCACACGCCAAAGAAAAAGCGCGCGGCGACAAGCTTGGTGCGTTCGTCATAATCGCTGGTGAACTCGGCAAGCAGCGCGGTCGACGGAATTTCATAGAGGCTGATCGAAAAACGCACGAGGATTGCCGTGACGACCAGCCACGCGAATTGCGCGCCACGCGCCATTTCGGGCGGCATCCACAGCAAAAGATAGGAGAGGGCTATCGGCAGCGCCGCCGCGTACATGAACGGGTGGCGGCGGCCCCAGCGTGTTCGGACATTGTCCGAATATTGCCCGAGCAACGGATCGAACAGGGCATCGGCGATCATGGCGATCATGATTGCCGATCCCACCCAGGCGGCAGGAAGCCCGATGACCTGATTGTAGAACAGCATCAAAAGCGCGTTAAAGCCATGATCCTTGATGCCGAACGCGATCGTGCCGGAGCCATAGAGCAGCCGGGTCGAAAGCGGCAGTGCTCCGGCCGGGGGCGAGGGAGAGTTGGCCACCCGCCGCGCGCCTATCGGAACCGATATTCGAGCTGGACGCCATAGGTTCGCGGCGGCGTGAACGAATAGCTCTGCGCGACATCCAATGTGGGCGAGGAGGCGAGCAGGTTACCCAGCGCGCTGTCATATCCCGTGCTGTCGAACAGATTTTTCACATAGGCGATCACGCGATAGCGGTCGTCGCGCCCTGACCAGATCGCGCGCAGGTCGACCTGATCCCAGGACGGCATACGGTTATAGTCGCGGTTGAAGATGTTGCTGTACGCCGAACTGCGCCAGACATAATTGCCCGACAGCGAGAAGGTGCCCGGTTCGAACGCGATGCTGTACATCGCATTCAACGCAATCTTGTGGCGCGGCGTGTCGGACAGCCGCGCCCCGGCGACGCTTTGCGGTTGCTGGCCATTGACGGCCGGACCCGACGGCTGTGCCCCCGGCTGGACCGCCAGCGGGTCCTGTCCATCTACAAAGCAGCATCCTTCGTCGATCCGCGAATGACCGAAGCCATAGTTGAACGAGAGCTGCAGCGGGTTCACTGGCTGCCATGCCAGCTCAACCTCGGCGCCATAGCTTTTCGAGCTGGCGAGGTTGAAGAACTGGGTCAGTTGGGCGCCGCCGGGTTGCGACACGGTCAGCGGCACCTGAAGCCCCTGATAGTCGTAATAAAAGCCCGCGAGATTGACGCGCAACCGGTTGCCAATCGTGTGCTTATATCCCGCCTCAAAGGCGTCGATATGTTCGGCGCCGGTCTGTGGCAGCGCAGAAATGCCGCCCGCGTTAAAGCCGCCCGATTTATAGCCGCGGCTGTAGCGCAGAAAGGCCAGCTGATCTTCGGTCGGCTGCCACTCGACCGCCACGGTGCCGGTCACGGCATCCCAGCTGTTCGACAAGCCGCGGCTGGCGATGCCCGTCGCCGGATCAATCGTGACGGGGGAAGCTACGCCCGGCGCGGCGGCGAGCGAGATTTGCGATGCGGTGATGTCGAATGCGGGCGTAAACGCACCCGCGAGGTCGGGTGTGAAACCCGGAACGCAGCCGAGGCAGGTGATACGGAAAAACTCGTCGCCGCTCTTCTTGTCATGGGTGTAGCGCAGCCCGCCGGTCAGCCGCAGCGTGTCGGTGACCCGGTAATCGACCTGGCCGAACACAGCGGCCGATTTGGTGGTCAGCGTCGATGCGGCATAGACGAAGTCGCCAAGCGGATTGGCGGGGCCATTGATCGGCGCGCGAAGCTGCAACTGGTTGGGCGCGTTGAAGTGCGATTCCTGCGCCAGCTTTTCCTGATAATAATAGACGCCGGCGACCCATTGGAACGGCCCGTTGGTATTGGACGTCAGGTTGAGTTCGCCGCTGCCAAAGCTTTTCTTGTTGTTCAGACCCAGTTGTGTCGACGGAAAGGCAGTGAGTGGCGGAAGGCCGACGGAGGCCGTCGGGAAATCATAGGAAATCACACTGGTGCCATCGAGCTCATAGACATTGTCGATGCGATATTTCTGATAGCCGCCCAGCAGGCGGACGTCGAAGCCCGGCAGGCTCCATTTGATGTCGCCGGTCGCCCCGAAATTGCCGCGCATCTTCTCGGTCTGCGTCGTATCGGCGCTGAAATGCCGTATGTCGGTTGCACCCGGCGGCAGCGGGCTGGGATCGAGCGCGACGACTCCCGGGAACAGATAGCCAAAGGCCGCACCCGGAATGATCGCGCCGGTGGGGTAGGGGGCGAAGTCATAGCCGCCGATCCGGTTGAGATTGCGTGGATTGAGGTCGGTGCTGCCGGTAAAGATTTTCGCCCAGGCGACGATATCGGGGCCGAGATCCGCCTCCAGCTGGAGTTCCAGATAGCGGCGCTTCCCGCGGCCGCCCTCGCTGACCCCGCCGGCATCATTCTTGAAATAGCCGCGATTCTGTTTGGAGTAAGCCCCCGCCAGCCGCGAACGAAGCCCGTTTGTCAGCTCTCCCGAAACCGCTGCTTCCACTGTGTAGAGGCCGTAATTGCCGACCGTGCCGCGCAGATCGGCTTCAAATTCTTCGGTCGGCCGCTTCGATATCGCGTTGATTGCGCCTCCGATCGAATTGCGCCCGTACAGCGTGCCTTGCGGGCCACGCAGCACTTCGATGCGCTCGATGAAGAAATCGGACGCGGCGATCGAGCTGGTCGAAGCATCGTAAATGCCGTCGGTATAGGTCGAGATGCCGGGGTCGCTGCCGTTGGTGTTGGTCTGACGCCCGATGCCGCGGATGAAGACGCGGTCGTTGCTCGCCGAATAGCTGAGCCCCGGGGTGAAGTTCGCCACATCCTGAAGCGTGGTGATGCCCGCGAGCTGGCGAGCATCGGCGGTGTAGGCCGAGATCGCCAGCGGCACATCCTGCAAATTGACGCTGCGCTTTTCCGCCGTGACGACGATTTCGGCGAGGCCCGACGCCCCCTCCGTGGCCGCGGGTTGATCCGCCGCCGGTGTTGTCCCTTGCGTCTGCGCTGCAACCGGCATCGCAATGAATGCGACGCTCGCAAACATCCAAGAAATATTTCGCATACCACGCCTCTCCCGCCGCCAGCGATCCTGCTGGTCGATTATTGGCGCGATGGGCCCGCTGATACGGATCCCACGCTATTTACAGCGAAATGCCCTCACAGCATCCCCCGGGAGACATTGTTATCGGTGTTTTATATATTAGTCTATAACGATATATTTAACTTGTGGCGTTTGCCGCAAATGCGCGGGAATTCTGGCTCTTCCTGCAGGTTTTACGGCGTCGGAAACGTCATTTCGCCACCCTGGAAAGCGGGTAAAGCTGGCTTGCCAGGCTCCCGATTATATCCACATTGTGATTATAACATTGATTTTTCTATGTTGATAGAATCAACTGTAGAACAGCATCCGCCACGATGAAGATGGCGGGATGATGGGAGAGACAGGATGGACGGACGACTCCGCTCGAAAGATTTGCCGAAAAACGGGAGCGTCAACTGATGGCGTCCACGGGTTCCGCGCTGGCCGACCTCAACGCGCGCCCTGTGCCCGACTGGTATCAGGACGCGAAGTTCGGGATTTTTATCCACTGGGGCGCGTTCGCCATTCCGGGTTTCGCGCCGCGCCTTGGCTCGATCGGCGAGGCTTTCGCCAAGGATTACGACCGTGCGGTCGCCATGGTCCCCTATACCGAATGGTATTGTAACGCGATCAAGGTGCCAGGAACGCCCTCCGCCGAATTTCACCAGACGCATTATGGCGATGCCCCCTACAGCGATTTCAAACAGCCGTTCGAAGAGGGGCTTAAGCAATGGGATCCGGCCGCCTGGGCGGAGGCGTTCCGCGATGCCGGTGCGCGTTATGTCGTGTTGGTCACCAAGCATCATGACGGACTGTGCCTGTGGCCCAGCGAGGTCGCCAACCGCCATCAGAAGGATTGGACCACCCGCCGCGATCTGGTTGGCGAGCTGGCCGAGGCCGTGCGCGCGGTGGGGTTGCGCTTCGGGGTCTATTATTCGGGCGGGATCGACTGGACCTTCAACCGGCGCCCGATGCGGACGCTCGGCGACTTCATCGCTTCGACCCCGGGGGGCGATTATCCGGCCTATGCGATGGCGCAGGTTCGCGAACTGATCGACCGCTATGAGCCGTCGGTGCTCTGGAATGATATTTCGTGGCCGACGCGGCCCGGGCCCTTGTACCGGTTGTTCGCCGACTATTATCGTGCGGTACCCGAAGGGGTGGTCAACGATCGCTGGGTCGCGGGCAGTCTGCAACGCGACCTGCTCAGGATCGGTCCGGTGCGGCGCTATGCCGATCGCAAGATCAAGGCCGCGATCGCGCGGCAGAGCGGCGAGCAATCGAATGGCATCATTCCGCCGGAGATACCGCACAGCGATTTTCGTACCCCCGAATATGCCGCCTTCGCCGAAATTCAGGTCAAGAAGTGGGAGGCAACCCGCGGGATGAGCCATAGCTTCGGCTTCAACCGCAACGACAGCGAAGCCGATTATGCCAGCGCCGAAACGCTGATCCATGATTTCATCGATGCCGTGTCGCGCAACGGCAATCTGCTGCTCAACGTCGGGCCGCGCGCGACCGACGCGGGCATCCCGGACGAGCAGCTCAGCCGTCTCAAGCAGTTCGGCGCGTGGCTGCGCAGGAACGGCGACGCCATTTATAGCACAAGGCCGTGGACGCGGTCGGATGGCGAAACCGAATGCGGGCAGGCGGTGCGCTTCACTGCCGCGCCGGGACGTCTGAACCTGATCTTCAAGGGAAGCGTTTCATCCACCCAGCTTTTGGTCAAGAATCTGCCCATGCCGGCTACGGCGCGCCGCCTGTGTGACGACAGCCCCGTTTCCTTGCAGGCGCGGGGGACGGATCTGCTGTTGACCTTCGCTGATCCCTGCACCGATCCGATCGCCACCGCTGTTGCGCTGGAGGTTTCCGGGAATGCCAGAAACTTGGGCCTGCCGCCGGTTTGATCGTGGCCGCTGGCGTGTCGCCGGGCGCGGGATCAATAATCCCTGCGATCCGGCTGCGCCAGTTCGGCTTCCGATGGCCAATGTCCTTGCGGATTCTCCTGGACGATCTGCGAAAGCAGCGCCTTCGCACCCTTTTCGTCTCCGGCAAAGCGGCGTTCCATCGCGATGGCGAACTTGATCGTGCTGTCGCGCGTGTCCTTGACCTCGGCAGGGTCGAGCCGTCCCTGCATGATCTGGACCGCCTGATAATAGGTGAAATTCTCGATCAGCTTCAGCCCCGGTTCAATCGCGTCGATCGCCGCGCGGGCCTTCTCGTGCTGCCCCATCTTTCGATAGGCGAGATAGGTCCAATAGGCAGTCGGCACCCGCATGTCGTCGCGCGCGAAATCGGCTGAAAGCTCCAGTGATTTGGCCATGCCCGCAACCATCGTGGGATAGTCGCCGGTCGCGAAGCTCGTTTGCGCATGATAATAGACGATGTTGCCGCGATATGTGCTGATCGTCAGACCGATCGGGTTAGGCATCCCGTCGGGCTCGAACGTGTCGGGCGAGTCGCCCATCAGTTCCAGCGCTTTTTCATAATCGGCGAGCGCTTCCTTGAACCGGCGCGCTCGGGTGAGGTCGCGGGCGCGGAAGCGATAAAGCTTATAGCTGTCAGGGAACTGCTTGATCCCGGCGGAGAAGGCATCGACCGCTTCGCAGATGCGACCCGCATAGTCGAGGCGACGACCATACCAGATGTGCGAATCTTCGCGGTCTGGCGCGATCCGCAACGCCGCCTCGGCAATTGCGATATCCTCATCGAGCATCTTTTGAGTCGCGGGTGAAAATTTCGGAATCGTCAGCGCGGTGCCGATCAGGCTGGTTGCGCAATTCCCCGCGTCGGCGCCAGGGACGACCGCCGACGCGGGGGCTGCCATCAGCAGCAAGACAAGAGCGAGGCCAGAACGGCAGGCGGTGGTAGCGGGGCTCATCCGATGACTTCCTGATAAATGCGGCGGACATTCGTCCCCATGATCTTCTCGACGACGCTTTCGGGATAGCCGAGCTTGCGAACGCCATCCCAGACGACTTCCATACGGCGCGGGCCGTTGAGTTGGTCGATGAAGAGCGGCCAGTCGGGTTCATGGAAATTGGCGCCCTCTTCGGCCTTCAGTTCGGCGATATAGGCGTCGGTCATTTCGACGACGCGGTGGTCGCGGTCGCTGCCGATCGCGACATGGTCGGCGCCCATCACTTTGACCGCATGATCGATATGGCGGAAATATTCGGGCAGTGCGTCGCTGCCCCGCTTGGTCGTCAGGAACGGTCGCATCTGGCAGATGCCCGCGACTCCACCTTTGTCGGCGAGCAGCCGGAGGTTCGCATCGGTCGTGTTGCGGATATTGCTGTGCACCGCCATGCACGCGGTGTGCGAGACGATGACGGGGACCGTCGATGCATTGATCGTGTCGGCCATCGTCTGCATGTTCGAATGCGACAGGTCGATCAGCATTCCGCACTCGTTCATCCGCCCAACCAACTCGCGTCCGAAAAGGGTGAGGCCGTTCGCGCCGAGTTCCTTGCACCCTGCACCCGCCCAATTCTGGTCGTTATAGGTGATCTGCGCCGATGTGACCCCGAGCTTGCGGAACAGGTCGACATTGTCGAGGTCGCGCCCGAACTGGGTGCTGTTCTGGAACAGGTAGAAGAGCGCGAGCTGACCGTTCTTGCGCGCGATGTCGATGTCGCTGGTCTTGGTGGCCTTCAGGAACAGCTCGGGATGCTTGGCGATATGCGCGTCATGGTCGAGGACCGCCTGCACCGCATCCTCATAGGCCTGCCCCTCATAATGTTTGGGGTCGCAGAGCGTCACGGTGATCGCATCGAGCCCGCTTGCGCGCATCTGTCCGATCAGCGCCGCGTCATATTCGAAGCGCACCTCGCCCATCGCATCGAAGGTGAGGGGGCGTGCCGTCGCTCGCGCCGCAACGCCGGGCGCAAATGCGACAGCCGTCGACAGCGCCGCGCCCGACAGGATGAATTTCCGTCTATCCATAGCTTTACACCCTCTCCAATTTTCTATTGGAAAGAAATTAGCCGATAGGAAAATTATTGCAAGCCCATAGATGGAGTGGGCCGGCCCGTGAAATCAGGCGGTGTTGACCCACAAGACGACGGCATCTTCTTCGCTCGTCGAATAACAGGCATGCTCCATGCTGCTGTTGATGTAGATGCTATCGCCAACGCCCAGGATTGCGGGCTCATAATGCTCGGTCTGGAAACAGACTTCGCCTTCGAGCACATAGAGGAACTCTTCCCCGCTGTGCTGCGACCAGACCTTGAAATCTTCCAGGCTGCGCGCCTTGATCGTCGTGACGAACGGCAGAATCTTTTTGTTCTTGAGCTCGGCTGCGATCAGCCGGTGGCGATAAACCGCGGTTTCCATCAGACGGCCCGCGCCGTCCATCGTAACGCTGCGGCGTCCGGCGGCATCCTGGCCCATATTGCTCGCGAAAAGTTCTGTAATGTCGATGTCGAAACCGGTTGCAAGCTTCTGCACGACGTCGAACGTCGGCGACATCTGGTCGTTTTCTATCTTTGACAGCGTTGATGCCGCAAGTGCCGTCAGGCGCCCCGCATCCTCCAGCGTCATTCCGCGTTCGCGGCGCAACTGGCGCAGTCTTTCCCCCAGATGAAAGCCTTCGGACCGGGGCCGTTTCGCTTTGCGCACGGCTCCCAATACTTCCGGCTCGTCTCCATTTCTGGGCGGCATAAGTCTCCAATCCTTAACTTGCTCGAGATCATTACGGCATCGGCGATTGGGGGTGGAATCCGGCCAATCAGCCGCTGCGATCTATAATGCAGAAATTTCCGATGGGCTACGATATTGGCATATCCGCAATGCCCCACCGTTTTCGCCCATCGGAAATATAAGCTGATCTCTAAGTAGGTGAGATCAGAATTTATACTTGGCATTCAGATAATAGAAACCGCCGGCGACGCCAAATACGCTGTGGTTGTCATAGATCAGGCCCGAACGTGCGCGTGCCGCGCCGCGACCCGGCGGATAGATGTTGAACAGGTTACGTGCGCCGATGCTGAGATCGACCCTCTCGATACCCGAATAGGTCACTTCGGCGTCAAACAGCGTCACGGCTTTGCGCGGCAGGAAGGTTGCGCCATCCAGACGGCGCCACGCACCATAGTGATTGGCGCGCGCCATGAAGCCGAAGTCGCCAACCTTCGTCGTTGCCGAGAAATTGCCGCGCCAGCGCGGTGTGCCGCGTTCAAATTCGGTGACGATCGCCGAGGTGAAGCCCACCGGCGGTGCGCCGCGCAGCTGCTGCTCATTATAGTTCACAGCAAGGCTGAAATCGGTCGAGGCATTGTCCGACCAGTTGTGGCGGTAGGTGCTCACCAGATCGAAACCGCGAACGCGGGTGTTCATTTCGTTCTGGAAATAGCGCACATCTTCGATGTCCGCGCCATTGGGGAAGCCCAGCGCGGCCAGCGCCGCGCGTTCGGCCGGGGTGGTTTTCCGCGAAGGCGTCAGCAACAAACGATCATCGACCTTGATCTGATAGAAGTCGAGCGTGGTCAGGAAGCCATCGAGACCCGTGAAGACGACGCCCGCCGACATGTTGAACGAGGTTTCCGGCTTCAGCGAGTTCGAACCGAAGACCTTTGCTGCGGGCGAACCCGGAACCAGCACGGCGTCGAGAATGAAGCCGCCCAGACCATCGAGCTGCGAGGTGAGGCTGGTACCGAACACCTGACCGGCGGCCGGGGCGCGGAAGCCGGTGCTGACCGAACCGCGCAAGGCAAAGGCATCGCTCAGCTCGAAACGGGTGGCGGCCTTGTAGCTGAAGTTCGTACCGAACTGGTCGTAATCTTCGTAGCGGCCGGCGACCGACAGGTTCCACCAGGACGTGATATCGGCGTCGACTTCGGCAAAAACCGCGTAGCTTGCCGAGTCAAAGGTGCCTGCAAATTCCGGGGAAAAGCCCTGGAAGCCGTTCGAACCGGCGGGCAAGTCGCGCAACGGACCGGTGGTGTAGCTGGCGACATCGCCCTGGCCGATGACATAGGTTTCCTTGCGATAGCTGGCGCCAGCGAAGGCAAGGATATTGTCCGTCAACTCATAGGAGGTTTCGGCGTCGAACTGGAGTTCGCGCTGGGTCAGCGAACCCGGCTTGAACGAAGTCGGCGAATTCACACCCATCGAGGCGTTGATCGTGCCGGTGATGGTGTAGTCGACGGTGTTGGTGCCGTAACGCGCCGACAGGTCCCAGTTCCACGGACCAACCTGATCGCGCAAACCCACCAAAGCGCTGAAATCTTCGAGGTTCCCCGAGAATTCCGGCGTGAAGCCGCCGGGATAGATGGTGGCCAGGTTGAATTCCTGCGGGTGGGCCGGCGAGAGGTCGAAGGCCGAGTTGGCATAGGTGCCATGGCCATTCACGCCGCCGGCAGTGAAGGGCTGGCGCAGGCCGAAGGTGACCGCGCTTTTGCCGGTCATATAGTTGCCGAATGAATAGGCTTCGAGTTCGTCACCCAATTCGATACCGGCGTTCCAGACGGCTTTGAAGGCCATGTAGCGCGGATCGAGATTGCCTTCGGGATGTTCCGGGACCCCCGGTACGCCCGCAGCCCTCAGTGCCACCGCACCAGCATGGCTGGCCTTTTTGGCATAGGCCTTTTCCTGATCGGTATATTGGGCAGCCAGGTTGAAATAGGCATTGTCGCCTACCGGGACGGCGATGTGGCCCTGAATGTCATAGGTGCGGCCGCCGCTTTCATAATATTGACCGACCTGGCCGATGATCGAACCGCCGCTTCGGGCCTTTTTCAGGTCCATGTTGATCACGCCGGCGATCGCGTCGGAGCCATATTGCGCCGATGCGCCGTCGCGCAGCACTTCGACGTTCGCGAGCGCGATCGGCGGGATCACGTTGAAATCCTGTCCCTGCGAGCCTGACGTTGAAGCGTGACCGGTGCCGATCTGTACGATCGAGGCGCGGTGGCGACGCTTGCCGTTCATCAGCAAGAGAACATGGTCGGCCGGCGAGCCGCGCAGCGTAATCGGCCGCACGAAAGACGATCCGTCATTGCCCTGAAGGCGCTGAGCATTGAATGCGGGTACCAGCGTACGCAGCGCGTCGTTGACGTCGGTATAGCCGGTGGTGGCGATTTGCTCCGGCGAAATGACGTCGATCGCGACCGAACTGTCGGTGACCGAACGATCCTTGCGACGCGTCCCGATGACGACGATGTCGCTACCACCTCCATCGGTATCGGCGCCCTCTGCTTCTGACGGCTGCGCTTGGGCCTGCGCGACAGGCGCAATCGCAATTGCGAGAGCCGACGACAGCAGCAGGCGTGAAACGAACTTCGACATTATTCCCTCCTTGGTAACCCAATTTCCCACCCGGAAATCTTTGAATTTCCGGAGTCCACCTTATTCTTGATAATTTTCCTATCATAAAATTTATTGCCCAACCAGCAAAATATTCCTATGAGAAGGATGCGGGGCCGAAGGCGATCTTCGAACCCGGTCGACGGGAGCTTTTTCTTGATGGGCATTGCCAAACCGTCCGCACTCTGCGGAGCGACACGTCGCACGGCCATGCTGCCGCTATCGGCGCTGGCTCTGTTGCTGTCTGGCGCGGCCGTAGCAGCGCCCGCATCACCCGCTGCGGAAAGTCTCGTGGTCCACGCGGGCGCTGTCATAGCGATACCGGGCGAGCGTGTGCTTGGTCCCACAACGATCATCGTTCGGGATCATCAGATCGCCGAAATCAGGGCGGGGTACGTCGATTTCCCAGATACGCGAACGATAGATCTGAAGGACCGGACGCTGCTGCCGGGCCTGATCGATACCCATGTCCACTTCAGTTTTTCGCCGGAAACGAAGCTGTGGTCAGCGGCGATCGACACGCCGGAAGATGTTGCGCTTTTTGCCTTTTCCAATGCGAAAAAGACTCTGGAGGCCGGCTTCACCACGGTTCGCGATGTGGGGTCCGATGGCTATTCGATCCACGCTCTGCGCGATGCGATCAACAAAGGCACCCTGACGGGGCCGCGAATCTTCCTGTCGGGAACGTCCTTGTCCATTGTCGGAGGACATGGCGACATGTCAGGACTCAATCGCCAGACGACCGAGGCGCTGTTTCCCTATGATTACACCGGCGCCTGCACCGGCGCCGTCGAATGCGCGATGCGCGTTCGCGAAGCAGCAAAATATGGTGCCGACCTCATTAAGATTACCTCGACCGGCGGCATCATGTCGCAGCAGGCGCGCGGGCTGGGGCAGCATCTGAGCGATGAAGAGCTGACCTCGATCGTCACCACTGCGCATAGCCTGGGTCTGAAGGTTGCCGCGCATGCGCACGGCGGCGAGGGTGTCGCGGCTTCGGTGCGTGCCGGCGTCGATTCGATCGAACACGGTACCTATCTGGACGAAGAAACGGCGAAGCTGATGGCGAAACGCGGCACCTGGCTTGTGCCGACGCTGGGCCTGCTCGATTCGCGGAAAGAGGGTGATGTCACCCCTGCGGTGCAGGCGAAGATGGCCGAAGCACGCCGCGTGGCCGGGCGCAACATCCGCCTCGGGGTGCAGTATAAGCTCAATATCGCCTTCGGCACCGACGCCGGTGTCTCGCCGCACGGGCAGAATGCCCGGCAGTTCCGCCACATGGTCGAGCAGGGGCCGATGACGCCGATGGCGGCGCTCCGCTCGGCGACCGTCGACGCGGCGGCGCTCCTCGACCAGTCAGCCAATCTGGGGACGATCGAGGTCGGAAAGCGCGCCGATATGATCGCCGTCGGCGGCGATCCCGCACGCGACATTTCGGTGATGGAGCATGTCTCCACCGTCATCAAGGACGGCCATGTCATCGTTCACGATCGGAAAGATCCCCCCTAAAAGCCTTCCCGGTTCTACAAACTCTCTTGCAACGCTCTCAACGGACATAATGATGAACGCAATCGACACGTCTCTCCCCCCCCAATCGGCCAAAGCTGCGCAGGGTGCTTTCGGTCACGCCGTGGCAGGCCTTTTCGGTGATCTCGGGCTGTCGCTCGATGGTCATCTTGGTTCCGATCTCGGCGTCTTTTCGCCCATCGACGGATCCGAGCTCACGCGGCTGAAAATGCACCAGCCGGCCGACATGGATGCGATGGTTGCCAACGCGCAAACCGCGTTCCTCGCGTGGAAACAGGTGCCGGGCCCCCACCGTGGCGAGCTTGTACGGCGCTACGGCCAACTGGTTCGCGAGCATAAGGAAACCCTGTCGCGCCTGCTGGCCATCGAAAATGGCAAGATTCTGACCGAAGCGCGGGGCGAAGTGCAGGAAGTCATCGACATCTGCGAATATGCCGTCGGTCTGTCACGGCAGCTCTTTGGTCTGACGATCGCATCGGAACGCGCCGAGCACCGGCTGACCGAATATTGGCATCCGCTGGGTCCGCTCGGGCTGATCTCGGCCTTTAATTTTCCCGCCGCGGTCTGGGCGTGGGGCACCACAGTCGCGCTCGTTTGCGGCGACAGCGCGATCTGGAAACCGTCGGAAAAGACGCCGCTGACAGCGCTGGCGTTCGGCAAGCTGCTCCAGAAGGCCGCCGCCGACTATGAGTTCGCGCCTGACCATCTGGTGCAGATCGCCATCGGCGGCGCCGAATGCGGCGGCATCATTGCCGACCATCCGGGCGTCGCGATCGTCAGCGCGACGGGCAGCGTTCGCATGGGACAGGATGTCGGGGTACGCGTCCAGCGGCGCTTTGGCCGTGCGGTGCTCGAACTTGGCGGCAACAACGCCGCAATCGTTGCGCCCAGCGCCGACGTCGGCCTCGCGCTGCGCGGCACGGTTTTTGCCGCAACGGGGACCTGCGGCCAGCGTTGCACCTCGCTACGCCGCCTGATCGTCCACGAAAGCATTCGCGCCGATTTCGTGAAGCGCCTGATCGCGACCGTTGACAGCCTGCGCATCGGCAGTCCGCTGGTCGACGACACCCACGTCGGCCCGCTCATCGACAAGGCGGCCTTCGATGCCATGCAGCGCGCGCTTGAGCAGGCACGCAGTGAAGGCGGAATCGTCCATGGTGGCGAGCGGATCGACGTAGAAGGCGCGGCGGACGCCTATTATGTCCGCCCGGCGATCGTCGAAATGCCCGGCCAGAGCGACATCGTTCGCGAAGAAACCTTCGCCCCGATCCTCTATGTCCTGTCTTACACCGGGCTCGACGAAGCGATCGCGCTGCAGAATGGCGTGCCGCAGGGCCTGTCGTCGTGCATCTTCACCAATGACGTGCGCGAGGCCGAGCGGTTCCAGTCGGCGACGGGCAGCGACTGCGGCATCGTCAACGTCAACATCGGCACCAGCGGCGCCGAGATCGGCGGCGCGTTCGGCGGCGAGAAGGTCACCGGCGGCGGCCGCGTGTCGGGCTCGGACAGCTGGAAGAACTATATGCGCCGCGTGACGGCGACGGTGAATTACTCGACGTCGCTCCCGCTCGCTCAAGGCGTGAAGTTCGATCTCGACATAGACTAAAATATATCTGTTTGGAGGAGGTTTAATATGTTCCCCGGGAAACTGAAATTGCTGGCGTCAGCCGGCTTGTTGTTCATCGCCATGCCGCTGTCGGCGGCTGCGCAGGAAGGCAGCGTGCAAGGCACCTCGCTGCTCGGCAAGCCAATGATCACGACGCAGACGCGCAACGCCAATGTCGCCGCAACCGAAACGCTCGATCGCGCGGCGCGCGAGGCTAAGGCCGCGTTCGAAGCCAATATGACCGCTGATAACGCGACCTGGTATGGCCGCGTCCTTTTCTATCAGGGCTATTCGAAGGAATCGGCGGCGGTTTACGATCAGGCGCTCAAGCGCTTTCCCAATTCGGCGAAGCTGCTGCGTCACCGCGCCCATCGCGCCTTTTCGCTGCGCGAGTTCGACAAATCGATCGAGCTCGGTCTGAAGGCGGCCAAGCTCTACGAAAACCAGCCGCTTGAGCGGGAGAAGCCGGGCCCGGACTATTTTCCCGGCGACCCCGATGTCGTTCAATATTATCTCTATTATCACCTGGGTCAGGCCTATTTCGCCAAGCATGATTTCGAAAATGCCGCGAAATGGTTCGGCAAATCGGCGGAGTCGGCAGCCTTCACGCACGACGTCGAGGCACGGACCGCGAACGGCTATTGGGAATATCTGTCGCTCGCACGCGCCGGAAAGCTTCGCGAGGCGCAGAAACTGCTCGACGACTATGATCTGACCTTGTTCGAAGTTCACCCGAAGGGCGGTTCGGACACCTATTTCGACGGGTTGCAACTGTTCAAGGGCCACCGGGCCACCGACAGCTTCTTCAGCGACAAGGACAGCGGCCGTGCCTTTGCGACCGCCGACGGCGTCGCGGCGTCGACCGCCTACAGCCTCGCCAACTATTACATCCTGAGCGGCGAGCCCGAGAAAGCAAAGCCCTGGCTGAAGCGCTCGATCAACGTCGACAGCTGGGGATTCTTCGCCCGCATCCAGGCCGAAGCCGACTGGTTGCTGCTGTTCCCGGGCGAACAGCCCTGAACTGACGCATTGGGTGAGCGGCGGACCCGAACAATCGGGCCGGATATTTGGGAGAAGCATCGTGAATAATTGGACCCGCCGCAAACCTGTCATGCCGGCCGGTGAGCGCAGCGCCGACGCGCTGCCTCCCAGCCTGTCCTGGCCGCAACTCATGGCAATGGGCGTCGGCGCGATCATCGGTACGGGAATCCTGACCTTGATCGGTGTCGGTGTCGATCGGGCGGGACCCGCGGTATTGCTGTCGTTTGCGATCGCCGGTGCGGTTTGTGCCTGCGCGGCGCTTGCCTATGCCGAGTTGTCGTCGATGATGCCCGCCGCGGGCAGTGCTTACAGCTACTCCTATGCTGGCCTCGGCGAGGCCTTCGCCTGGATTGTCGGCTGGAGCCTGATCCTCGAATATTCGCTCGTCGTCTCGACGGTTGCGGTGGGGTGGTCGGGATATGCGTCGCCACTCCTGATGGGGATGGGCTTTCCCGAAAGCTTGACGCGCGGTCCCGAACTGGGTGGGCTGATCAACCTTCCCGCCATCGCGATTATCGCGGTCGTTGCAGGCCTGTTGCTGTTGGGGACGCGGGAAAGCGCGCGCATCAATTCGATACTCGTCGTCGTGAAGATCGTAACCCTGCTGCTCTTCGTCGGTTATACGCTGCCCTATTTCGACGCCGCGAACTTCGCTCCCTTCATGCCATATGGCTACGCCGCAAACGTCGACAGCGATGGCGTTCAGCGCGGGGTGATGGCGGCCGCAGCCATCATTTTCTTTGCCTTTTACGGTTTCGATGCGATTTCAACCGCGGCGGAGGAAGCAAAACGTCCGGCGCGGGATTTGCCGATTGCTATCATCGGCTCCATGACCGTCTGCACGGTGATCTATATGTTGGTTGCGGCCGCGGCGGTCGGGGCGACGTCGTTCACCAATTTTGCCGACAGTCCCGAGCCGCTGGCGCTGATCCTGCGTTCGATCGGGCAGGGCGGTATCGCGCAAATTGTGGCGACGACCGCCGTTGTGGCGCTTCCGACCGTCTTGCTCGCTTTCCTCTATGGGCAAAGCCGCGTTTTTCTTGCGATGGCGCGTGACGGTTTTCTGCCGGAGCGGCTCGCGCATATTTCAAAGCGTGGCACCCCGACGCGCATCACGCTGTTGACGGCAGCGATCGTCGCCGTCCTCGCCGGGCTGCTCCCGATCGGAAAGGTCGCGGCGCTCGCCAACGCCGGAACGCTGATCGCCTTCATCGCGGTCGGCGTGTGCCTGCTCGTCCTGCGCCGCCGCGCGCCCGATGCCCCCCGGCCATTTCGCGTTCGCGCGGTCTGGCTGGTCGGACTCGGAACGATTGGCGGCTGCCTCTATCTTTTCCTGAGCTTGCCCGTGGAAACCCTTTTGTGGTGCCTCGTCTGGAATCTGATCGGGCTCGCCCTCTATGCTCTCTATGGGCAACGCCAAAGCAAGCTTGGCCAGAGCGGGTAGCGGGGGCGATGCGGAAGTCCGGCTTCGTGAAGCGCTCAGGCCGGCTTCAGGCTGACGTCAGGAGCGCGTGGCACATATCGCGGATCGCCGCGCGATCGCCCGAAAGCAGCGTGTCGCCGATCACATAGCTGTAGATCAGGAAGGCGCGGGCGCGCACCTTTTCCTGCGGCACACCATTCGCGGCGAGCACCGATTCAAAATAGACCAGCCGGTGCCGGTCGATTTCTTCCATAGCCCGCCTGGGCCGCTCATCGGTCAGCGCCCAGCTGCGCATTGCGACCTCGATCCATGCGCCGGTCTTGGCGCGATCCATTCGCGAGATGGCGAACAGCCGCATCAACCGGTCCTCGGGGCTCGAGTCCATCGCGGTCAATTCCCCGACGAGCCCGGTCGTTGTGCGCTGGCGCCAATAATCGACCATGGCGTCGAGAAAAGCCTCGCGCGTATCGAAGCGCGCATAGAACATGCCCTTGGTGACCCCGAGCGTTTCGGCGAGCAACTCGACGCGCACCGCGTCGATCCCGCCGAGCGCGAGTTGTTCGAGTGCGGCAATGAACCAGCGTTCGGACGTAACCTTGGGCTTGGGGCCGCGCTTGACCGGTGCCGCGGTCGTGCCCGGAAGGATCGGCTGAAGCGGAAGCGGCGGCAACGACATGGCCATGGCGTAGGGCGCGCTTTGGCCGAGGTCAATGGCGACCGTATTTTTCATCCGTAGTCGAATGCAATTTTCAATTTATCTGTCAAGACTTGACCAAATTTGTCAGTGAAGCCTATTTGTATCTCATACGGAATCGTATTAAATGATTCGCATGGGAGGGACGATTTGATGACCGAATATCGCCGGGCGCTGAAATGCATGCTGTTTGCCGGGACGACGCTGGCCGCCATGAGCGGCGCAAACAGTGCTGCCGCGCAGGATGTGCTGCCCGATGGCGCGACCACGGGGCAGGTGGAAGAGATCATCGTCACCGCGCGGCGCCGCGAGGAAAGCCTGCAGGATGTTCCGATTTCGGTCACCGCCTTTACCGCCGACGCGCTCGACCTTAAGGGCGCGCCGGACATCACAGCGCTCCAGCGTTCGACCCCCAATTTGACGCTCCAGGTATCGCGCGGCACCAACTCGACGCTGACCGCCTTCATCCGCGGCATCGGCCAGCAGGACCCGCTGTGGGGCTTTGAACCCGGCGTTGGCCTCTATGTTGACGATATTTACATTGCGCGGCCGCAGGGTGCGGTTCTCGACATTTTCGATATCGAACGGATTGAGGTGCTGCGCGGGCCGCAAGGTACGCTGTACGGCCGCAACACGATCGGCGGGGCGGTCAAATATGTGACCAAGCGGCTTGGCCATGATTTCAGCGGCAAGATCCGCGGCGAAGTGGGCAGCTATAACGAATATAATCTGACCGGATCGGTCGCGCTGCCCGTCTCCGATGCGATTTCGGTCGGCGCGGCCTTCGCCTGGTATAATCGCGACGGCTATGGCAAAAACCACTTCAGCGGCGCCGACACCAACAACAAGGATGTGATCGCCGGCCGCCTGTCGGTCGAAATTGCGCCTTCCGACGCTGTGTTCATCCGGCTTGCCGCCGACCGTACCGAAGATCGCTCGAACACCAACCACGGCCACCGCGAGCTGCGCGAGCCCAACAGCAACACCGCAGTCCTGCCGGGCCGCTATGACACGCTCGCCGGGCTTGGCGACGATAGCAAGGTCGTGACGCAGGGCGTGTCGCTGACCGGCGAATGGAGCGTATCCGATGCGGTCACATTGAAGTCGATCACGGCCTATCGCGACGGCTATTCCAGCGGATCGGGGATCGACTTCGACGGTACGCCGCAACCCTTTCTCGACATCGCGTCGGATGGGAAGGTCTATAAGGATCGCCAGTTCAGTCAGGAGTTCCAGGCGCAGATCGAAACGGATTCGCTGCAAGGCGTGCTGGGCGTCTATTATCTCGACGCCCGGGCCTCGGGCGCCTTCGATACGATCCTTGGCCGCGGGCTCGTTCCCGAACCGTTGCTCATACCGCGGCCGAGTGCCGGGACCGCCTTGACCCAGCTGACCAGCGGGTCGGTCGATACCGAGAGCTTCGCGATCTTCGGCGACGTGAATTATGATCTGACCGAGCGGCTCAAGCTTTCGCTGGGTGCGCGCTGGACGCGCGACAAAAAGGACGGCGTGGTCTTCAAGGCCAATTATTTCGGCACGCTGGGAAGCCCGTTGCTGAAACCCTATGTCCCGGTCCTGCCGGCGCCGTTCAATGTCCCGCAGATTCTGACCGACTATAGCAACAGTCGCACCTTCGAAGAATTCACCCCGCGCGTCAGCCTGACCTATGCCGCCAGCGAAGATGTGAACATCTATGCCGCCTATGGCCGTGGTTTCAAATCGGGCGGGTTCGACATGCGCGGCGACGCCACCGAAACCCCGGCGACGAAGGACGGCTATGACGCCGAAATCGTCGACTCCTACGAACTCGGGTTCAAGGGCGACTTCCTCGACGGCCAGTTCCGGATGAACGCTGCGGTCTTTTACACCGATTATGCGGGGCAGCAGGTCACGACGCAGGTACCCAAATTCACGCCGCCCCCGGGCGTGGTCAGCTTTGTCGACAATGTCGGCAGTTCGCGGATCTGGGGCGCCGAAATCGAGGCGCAGGCGGTTCTCAGCCGCGATTTCAGCGCCAATTTCAGCTTCGGTTACATCAATGCGAAATTCAACGAGATCATCGTCTACGACCTTGCCACGGGGCAGAATGTCGATGTCGCGGACCTTCGGCGTTTCCAGAATACGCCGAAGTTCACGGGCAGCGTCTCGCTCAACTGGCAGGCCGATTTCATGGGCGGACGGATGGCGGTGCTGCCGTCGATATCCTTCCGCAGCGACACGCATCTGTTCGAGATCCCGATCCCCTCGATCGATCAGGACGGCTATGCGCTTGTCGACCTCAGCGTGACATGGACCTCGCCCGACGAACGCTGGCGCCTCGGTGTGCATGGGCGCAACCTGTTCGACGTGGCCTATCGCACTGGCGGATATAATTTCCCGTCGAACCAGTTTGCACAATCGGTGATCGGATTTTACGGGCCGCCGCGCACTGCCCGTTTCTCGGCCGAATACCGGTTCTGACGATGACGGAATTCAAGGAGCGGCACTGGTCCGCACCCGACGGGGTGCCGCTTTTTGCCCGTGATTATCCCGCCGCCGATGGTGGGGCGCGGTTGCCGGTGATCTGTATCCACGGACTCACCCGCAACGCGCGTGATTTCGAGGAGGTGGCCCCCTGGCTCGCGGCGACGGGACGCCGCGTGCTCGCGGTCGATGTTCGCGGGCGGGGGCGGTCGGGGCGCAGCGTCAATCCGATGCGCTATCAACTGCCGGTCTATGCGCGGGACATGACGGCGCTGCTCGACGCGCTGGGCATTTCGCGCGCGCATTTCATCGGCACGTCGATGGGCGGCCTGATCACCATGATGCTTGCGGCGCGCCGTCGCCGCGCGATCGCCAGTGCGATCCTCAACGATGTGGGGCCGGAGATCGACCCTGCGGGGATCGCGCGTATCGCCGGCTATGCGGGGCAGCCGATCACGATCGAGACATGGGAGGATGCGATCGCCCATTTCAAACGCACCAGCGCCGTCGCCTTCCCGAACCTGACCGACGACGACTGGCGGACGCTCACCGAACGCGCGTGCGTCGCGGACGGGCAGGGGCGGCCGGTCTTCGATTATGACCCGGCGATTGCGGTTCCTATCATGGCAAAGCCGCTGCCGCGCCGATCGCTGCTGGCATGGCTATTGTTCCTGAGACTCGCGCGGTCGCGGCCGACGCTGTTGATCCGGGGCGAGATTTCGGACCTGTTGTCGCCGTCGATCGCCCAAAAAATGCGCCGCGCCGCGCCTCATATGGCCTATGCCGAAGTGGCCGGCGTGGGGCATGCGCCACTGCTGTCCGAAGCGGCGGCAAAGCAGGCGATTCTGGAGTTTCTGGAACCCATGCCCTGAGCTCTGCCATCCGCAGGCTCCTTTGGTAGGCCACGACCGTTCCGACTTTACTCATCGGTGGTGGCAGTGGCCGGAACGGTCACAGGCTGGCCCCGACCGGCATGCCGCACCGCTTCACCCACGAGGATCAGCGTGGGCGCGTCGGCCGCAAGGGTGCGTGTCGCAAGTCCCAGCAGGTCGAGGCGCGTTGAGAGCTGTTGCTCGCCGGGCAGGCTGATGTTGCAGGCGATCAACACGGGCGTCGCAGCGAGCATTCCTCCGGCAAGCAGGCCCCGCTCGATGTCACCGGCGGCTTCGCGTCCCATATAGAAGGCGAGCGTCGCAGAGGAGGCCGCAAGCGCAGCC
>Ga0307414_10000148_pt1 | contig 47023 bp, 48 predicted proteins | sample DK1Ometagenome_FD_203804 | JGI IMG/M metagenome (GOLD analysis project Ga0307414, IMG submission 203804) | Maize rhizosphere microbial communities from greenhouse at UC Davis, California, United States - DK15-O-3 | ecosystem: Host-associated > Plants > Roots > Rhizosphere > Soil | place: USA... | reverse complement strand
CAACCCCAGGAGGCTTTTTTGTATCCATGCACATAGGCGCTCCCACGGGGAGAACATATCGCTCCCGCCAATTGACGATCGGGCGGGTGGAACACGCGAGGCAGGGTGATACACCCCTATGCCTGTCCAATATCAGCTGCTTGCCGCTTTACGCCATTTGCCATGCGGCATGCAGTTGGAGCGCTTTTCCCGCATGTCGGCGGGGCTCGTCAGCTTAGCCCTACATGATTGAAACGCGTAGGACGACTTGGCTTGGCCTCATCCCGGCATCAGTATCCAACATGTCCGCACGTCCGGCTTGCCAGCCGGGCCAAGCTGTGGCAGTGGCGCGCTTCCCCAAAGGGGGCGCTTAGCTCAGTTGGTAGAGCATCTCGTTTACACCGAGAGGGTCGGCGGTTCGAGCCCGTCAGCGCCCACCATCGGGAAGTTGCCACGCGGCGGTGACGATGCCGTCGCCCGCACCGGCCTTTTCCATCAGATTTGCGGTGACGCCATCGGCGGCCAGAGCCTCTTGCACCGTCGCTGCGCCCACGCCGCTGAGGCTGATCGGCAACGGACCGCGCCGCGCGGCCCAGCGTAGCAACTGGTAATTGGCTGCCGCTGTGTCGGCGACCGCACCATTTGTGACCGTCACCGAAGGCAAGGATAGCGTCGGCGGGACCAGTTCGATGGTCCAGCCAGGCCAGAGGGTACGCATCCGTTCCTCGAGCGCACGGTAGGCGCCAAGGCCCGCGTCGGGCAGGCGCACCGCCCGCACCGTTGCGCGCTTCTTTTCATTGTCGACCGTGACCGCTTTCGTGTTGACGCCGGCGAGCAGCGCGAGGTCGCGGCTGATGTCGGCATTGTCGCGTTCGGCGCGTGCCGCGACGTCGCGGAGGCGTGCCATGTCGTTCCGCGCTGCGGCAAGATCGACCGACGAGCCGATGAGATACTGGTCGAGCGTTACCCGTGCATCGCGCTTCAACCGGCGTTCGAGCGCGGCCTCAACCTTTGCGTCGGCGCCCGGCTGCGCAGTACGGGCGAGGATCGCGGCCTGGACGATCACCGGGGTCGCCGTCGCATCGACGTTGAGGTCGGTGATCCGCGCGGAGGCGGGAAAGACATCGGCGACCGCAGCGCGCGCCTGCGTCTGGACAGTCGCTTCCCAGGCGATCTGGCGCAGCGACAGCCCGAGCGGCACCGCGAGGACGAGGAAAGCGGAAACGATCATCAGCGTCTGTCTACGCGTTTGATCGGGTGACAGGCTGGCGGAAAAGCCATAGGCGCGCGCGACGATCGCCGCCGACAGCGCGATCGTCATGAAGTTGGTGAAAAACAGCATCAGCGCGCCGCCGAAGATGCTCCACTGGCCCGTGGCAAGCCCGAAACTGACCACTGCAAGCGGCGGCATCAGCGCAGTGGCGATGGCCACGCCGATAATCGTGCCTTCGCGCCCGCGCACCACGGCATAGGCTCCCGCGAGGGCGGAGAAGAGCGCGACGCCAAGGTCGAAGAGCGTCGGCTGGGTGCGCGCGGCTATCTCGCTCGTCACCGCCTGGATCGGCGAGATTTTGACGATGATGACGCATAGCAGCAGCGCGAGCAGGACGCCGCCGAGCAGGGTCCGCACGCTTTCCTTCATCCACGCGAAGTCGCCCGTCGCGATCGCGAAACCCAGCGCCATGATCGGTCCCATCAGCGGGGCGATCAGCATCGCGCCGATGATCACCGCGACGCTGTTCTGAAGCAGGCCAAGGATCGCGATCCCCGCCGCCATGCTCGACATGAAAGCGAAGCGCGGCGACCATGCACCGTCGGGGCGAATCTTGGCAATCACCGCTGCCTGATCGATATTTGCCACTTCGACGGCCCAATTCTGCCGGAAGTGGACGATGCGGCGGAGCAGCGACCAGCGCCATCCGCGCGCGCGTCCTGCTGTTTCGTGCGTGGGTTCGCTCTGGCTTGGCGTCGATGGCATCGGGCTCGCTCCTGTCATCGCATAGGGGCTCGCGCGATCAGCGCAGCGTCCGTGCGATCGCCTCGACCGTGCCCTTGGCGTCGGCGAGGCCCATCCCGGTCAAGTCGCGCATCCGCTTGATCGCCTCGATCTTGCGGCCGCGGCGGATCATGTCGAGAATCTCGGCGTCCTCGATCGTTTCGCTGTCGATATGGATGGTCGCCTGCGACGTATCAGCATGCGTCCGGCCCGGGGGGCGAATGGCCGGGCGGGGGGCGATGCGCGGTGGACCGGTCAGGTCGCGCGCATCGCCGCCGCGGCGCAGGGCCAGCATCAGACCGGCCCCGCAAAGAAAACCGAGGGCGAAGAGAAGAAGTCCGCTCATCGCCCTCGTTTAGCATCAAGCTGCGAGTTTGCGCAGCACGTAATGCAGGATGCCACCGTTCATATAATATTCGACTTCGTTCGCGGTATCGATCCGGCAAAGCGTGTCGAAGCTGAAGGTCGATCCGTCGGCGCGGGTGACGTTCACGGTGACCGTCTGGCGCGGCTTCAGGTCCGCAACGCCGGTGATGGTGAACTGGTCGTCGCCGGTCAGGCCCAGCGTCTCGCGGCTCTGGCCTTCGAGGAACTGCAGCGGCAGCACGCCCATGCCGACGAGGTTCGAGCGGTGGATACGCTCGAAGCTTTCGACGATCACCGTGCGGACGCCGAGCAGGTTGGTGCCCTTCGCCGCCCAGTCGCGCGACGAGCCGGTGCCATATTCCTTGCCGGCGATGACGACGAGCGGGGTCCCATCGGCCTTGTGACGCATCGCGGCGTCATAGATCGGCATCACGTCGGCGCCATAGCGTGACATGCCGCCTTCGATCCCGGGGACCATTTCATTCTTGATGCGGATGTTGGCAAAGGTGCCGCGCATCATGACGTCGTGGTGGCCGCGGCGCGCGCCATAGCTATTGAAGTCGGCCTTGTTGACCTGATGCTCCATCAGCCATTTGCCGGCGGGCGAGTCGGCCTTGATCGAACCTGCGGGCGAGATGTGATCGGTGGTGATCGAATCGCCGAGGATCGCGAGCGGCTTGGCATCGATGATGTCGCTCACCGGCGCCGGGGTCATCGTCATGCCCTCGAAATAGGGCGGGTTGGCGACATAGGTCGAGCCTGCGCGCCACTGATAGGTGTCCGAGCCCTCGACCTCGATCTTCTGCCAATGCTCGTCGCCCTTATAGACATGGGCGTAGCGCGCGACGAACATGTCGCGGTCGACCGCGCCCGCCACTGCATCGGCGACTTCCAGATTGGTCGGCCAGATGTCGGCGAGGAACACGTCGTTGCCCGACTGGTCCTGCCCGATCGGCGTGGTGGTGAAATCCTCGATCACCGTGCCCTTCAGCGCATAGGCGACGACGAGCGGCGGCGAGGCGAGGAAGTTGGCGCGCACGTCGGGCGACACGCGGCCTTCGAAGTTGCGGTTGCCCGAGATGACGGCCGCGGCGACGAGGCCATTTTCGTTGATCGCCTTCGAAATCGGCTCGGCCAGCGGGCCCGAATTGCCGATGCAGGTCGTGCAGCCATAGCCGACGAGGTTGAAGCCGATATTGTCGAGATGCTTCTGCAGCCCGGCCTTCTCCAGATAGTCGGTGACGACCTGCGACCCGGGGGCGAGCGAGGTCTTGACCCACGGCTTGGGCTTCAGCCCCAGCGCGTCGGCCTTTTTCGCGACGAGGCCCGCGGCGACGAGCACGCCGGGGTTCGACGTGTTGGTGCAGCTGGTGATCGCGGCGATGGTGACGTCGCCGTCGCCGATGTCGAAATCCTTGCCCTCGACCGGCACGCGCGCCTGCGTCTTGTTATAGACCTTCGCCATGTCGGCGTTGAACACATCGTCGACGTCGGGAAGCGAGACGCGGTCCTGCGGACGCTTCGGCCCGGCGAGCGACGGGACGACGGTGGAAAGGTCGAGTTCGAGCGTGTCGGTGAACACAGGGTCCGCCGCGCCTTCGACGATCCACAAACCCTGCGCCTTGGCATAGGCTTCGACCAGCGCGATATTCTCGTCGCTACGCCCGGTCAGGCGCATATAATCGAGCGTCTTGTCGTCGACGCCGAAGAAGCCGCAGGTCGCGCCATATTCGGGCGCCATATTGGCGAGCGTTGCGCGGTCGGCAAGCGACAGCGAGGCGAGGCCGGGGCCGAAATATTCGACGAAGCGGCCGACGACGCCCTTGGCGCGCAGCATCTGCGTCGCGGTGAGCACGAGGTCGGTCGCGGTGACGCCTTCCTTCAGCTTGCCGGTGAATTTGAAGCCGACGACTTCGGGGATGAGCATCGACACGGGCTGGCCGAGCATCGCGGCCTCGGCCTCGATCCCACCGACGCCCCAGCCGAGCACGCCCAGGCCGTTGATCATCGTCGTGTGGCTGTCGGTGCCGACGCAGGTGTCGGGATAGGCCACGGTCTCACCCGATCCATCCTCGCTCGACCACACCGCCTGCGCGATATGTTCAAGGTTCACCTGGTGGCAGATGCCGGTGCCCGGGGGCACCGCCTTGAAATTGTCGAGCGACTTCGACCCCCATTTCAGGAAGTCATAGCGTTCGCCGTTGCGATAATATTCGATTTCGACATTCTGTTCGAACGCCTTGGGGTGGCCGAATTCGTCGACCATGACACTGTGGTCGATGACGAGGTGGACGGGGACCAGCGGGTTGATCTTGGTCGTGTCGCCGCCGAGCTTGGCGATCGCATCGCGCATCGCGGCCAGATCGACGACGCAGGGAACGCCGGTGAAATCCTGAAGCAGCACGCGCGCCGGGCGATACTGGATTTCCTGGTTTGAATGCGGGTCCTTCTGCCAGTCGACGATCGCCTTGACGTCGTCGGTCGACACGGTGAAGCCGCCATCCTCGAAACGCAGCAGATTCTCGAGCAGCACCTTCATGCTGAACGGCAACCGCGACACGTCGCCCAGCTTTGCCGCAGCCTTGTCGAGCGAATAATAGGCGTATGTCTTGCCGCCGACGTCGAGTGTCGAGCGGGTACCGAGCGTGTCGTTACCGGTGGTCGTCATAGGATTGCAGTCCCCATGTTGGCGCGGCGGGGAATGACCATCCGGTGCCCGGCCAGGAGAGCGGGGCCAACGGGAGTCGCACGCGCGGTGATTGTTGGCGCCGCCTTACGCCGGGGGTGGGGAAATGCAAGGGGTTGGGGGCAGGCTTTCGGCTACAGCGGGGCCAATCCGTCCATGATAGCCGTGAGCGCGAGCGCATTTTCGCGCTCCATCGCGCTGTGCCCTGCATTGGTGATGACATAGGTCGCGGGTTCGGCGCCAGCGCCGCGCAGCGCTTCGACCAGCCGCGACGCCTGCGTCAGCGGGCAGACCTCGTCGAAACGGCCGTGGACAATATGGATCGGGATCGCGGCGAGGATATCGGCATTGTCGAAAAAATGGCCGGGTTCGAGGAACAGGCTGTTCGCAAAATAATGCGCCTCGATCTGCGCGAAGCAGAGGGCGAAATCGGCGTCCCCGAACTTCCCTGTCGCGCCGGATTCGGGGATCATGTTGGAAATGGTGCCTTCCCACAACGACCAGGTGAGGGCGGCCGCCTGTTGGCGTTCGCGTTCGGCGTCGTTCGCCGGAACCATGTCGAAGATCGCCTTGTATGACGCCATCACGTCGCCGCGTTCGGCGGGGGTCAGCACGGTGAGCAGTGCGCGCCATTCGTCGGGGTAGTGAATATAGGCGCCGGGCGCCGTGAGGGCATAGGGTGCCTCTTCGAAAGTCGCGGCATTGCCTTGATAAAGATAGTCGAGATCCTCGGGCGCCCCCAGAAAAATGCCGCGCAGGATCAGGCTGGCGCAATGCTGCGGGCAAGCGATGGCATAGGCCATGGCGAGGGTGCTGCCCCAGCTGCCGCCGAAGACATGCATCGGGCCATCGATAGCCAGCGCTTCGCGGAGCTTGTTGATGTCGCCAATCAGGTCGGCGGTGGTGTTGCGGCGAAGCGCGACCGCCGGTCCCGCCGCCGCCACATTGGGCTCGCTTTTGCCGCATCCGCGCTGGTCGAACAGGATGACGCGGTAGCGCGCGGGATCGAAGAAGCGTGCCATTTCCGGCGAACAGGCGCCGCCGGGGCCGCCGTGGAGGAACATGACAGGCTCGCCGTCGGGCGCACCATATTCTTCCCAGTAAATGCGGTGCGCCGGATCGGTATCGACGGCGAGGTGGCCGCTGCGCAGCGGGGTCGCAGCGGGATAGACCCAGCCATCGCCGATCTTGCTCGTGTGCTGCAGTCGCGAAAAATCCATGGCTATGCGCTCCCGTTACGGCATCGGTCGATCCGCGTTCCTGCCGACGATGCTGTTCTGCGGCTGGTCAGATGCCAGCGGACTCGATGTTCAGCAGTTCGACCGTGAACAAAAGCGTCGCATAGCCCGGGATCGGGCCCCTGCCAGCGGGGCCATAGGCCAGCTGATAAGGGATGGCGAATTCGAACTTGTCGCCGACGCCCATCAGCGTCACGCCTTCCTGCCAGCCCCCAATGACCGCATTGAGCGGAAAGGTCGCGGGCTCGCCGCGCCGTACCGAGCTGTCAAATTCGCTGCCATCGACGAAGGTGCCGACATAATGAACGGTAACGGGGTCGGTCGGGCCGGGCCGGGCGCCGCTGCCGTCGCCCGCGACCCGGCGCCAGCGCAGCCCGCTGGCGGTGGTTGTCCAGCCGGCGCCACCGTGACGTTCGGCGAGCGCCGCCATCTGGCGGTTGAGCCACGCGGTTCCCTGCGTCGAACTGGCTTGCGTCGCGGCCGGCTGTTCGGCTGCGGCCGATGCCGGAGCGGCCAGGGTGAGGCCGGCGGCAACAAGTGATGTCCAATGCAGTGAAGTTACGCGCACAAAAACTCCTGTCGTTGCTGTTTGTCTCTCTGTATCGAGAGATTGCGGTATCGAACAGATATGATTTACTTCATTGGCTTCACCGGGCCGCGATTTTGGCGGCCGGGTTATTTTCGGCGGAAGAAGGGCATTTGCCGGCATAGGGCAACAGGCTGGCGGGGCCGCGATCGGCTCGCATTCGTCTGAATCCCGATCAGCGCAAGTCGTCGGTCAGATACCAGCAGTCCTTCTTATGCTCGAAAATATAGGCACCGGCCTGAGCGTCCCGATCGGGGCCTTCGACCCCGGCAAAAGGCCGGCCCCCGCGCCAATCGACGCGATATTGCTTTTCGCCGAGACGAGTCAGCACGACTTTCCGGAATTCGTCATTGGGCAGCGCGGCCGGGGTCTGACGACTGAAGCGATAGTCGGTCGAGGTGATCCGGAACTGGCCCAGATAATCTTGGCGATGGACCCAGTTGCCGGGTGCCTTGGGATCGGCGAGCTTGCCGACCTTCACCATATAATTGGTCCAGATCACCTGTTCCAGCCAACCGCCCGATTTGGTGGAACTGACATACCAGGACAGAAATTCTTCGAAATCATCAATGCCGCAGCCTGACTTGCGGACCCGGTCGATCTCGTCGAGCGGCGTGAATTCGGTTGCGACCACCGCCACGGGGGCGTCCTCAGCGGCGAGGGCGGCGGGCATCAGCGGGGGGGTGATCGTCATCGCAACAAGAGCTGCGGCGGCCAGCGATTTCTGCACGATAGTCTCCAATTTACCCAGGCGACCGATCGCGGTCATGGCGCCGGGATCGGTCGGTTCGAGCATGCTATGCCCCGCGTCTGGTGGAGCGAGGGTGACGGATGTCACAGCGGATGGATTACTATGGCAATCAACTTCATGCTTTTCCATGAAATTTCGTCACCCGACCTGGTCAGGCGCGGGCAACCCGGATCACCGTCGGCGTAAAGCTACGGACGCAGTCGCGCCCGGTTCGCTTGGCATCGTAAAGTGCCTGATCGGCCTGCTGCATCAACTGCGATAGCGTGGTTCTGCCCGTGCCGACGCTGATGCCTATACAGGTCGTGGGACAAAGTGCGGTGGGGATGCGGTCTGCGCAGGCGGCGTGAAGCCCGCCCCGGATCGCTTCCGCGAGTTGGCGGCCGGCTTCGATTCCTGCACCGGGCACCAGAATGGCGAATTCCTCGCCGCCGATGCGGCCTGCGATCATGCCGGCCGGACCGATCGCGCGGACGTGCGCGCCAAAGGCCGCGATGATCGCGTCGCCGACTGCATGCCCATAGGTGTCGTTGACGGCCTTGAAGTGATCGAGGTCCGCGATCAGCAGCGCGGCGGGAGCTTCCCCGGCGGTGCTGCGGCGCATCGCGGCGCTGGCCTCCGTTTCGAAGCCGCGGCGGTTCAGCAGGCCCGACAATGTATCGCCGGCCGCCTGCGCGCGCAGTTCGGTGACCATGTCGATCGCGATCGCGACCATCAGGCTGATCGCCGCGGCGACCGACACCATCGCCTGGCTGAATTGAACCGTCGTCCAGTAAATCGACTGCTGAAATCCGTCATAATTGGCGAAGCCGCCGGTGAGCGACAGCAAAACGACCGGACGCACGATCAGATTGATGGCGGCCAGCGCTGCGACCCAGAACAGCACCCTGTCGATCAGATGGGGCTTGTCGAGCGGCCAGAGCGCGCGGACGACCATCAGAGCAATCGCGCCCGCGCCGATGCTGATCGCATAGATGCGCGCCGCGATGTCGGGCTGGCCGAGCAGAAACCAGAGGAAGACGGCGAGTGATACCGCCATTGCCACCGCTATTTCGCGCCATGGGACGGGGAGGCCATATCGTTTGATAATCGCCGCCGCGAACAGCGCGCCGGTGAGCAGAAACGCCATATTTGCAGGCAGGCGCTGGAGTTCCATCGGCATCACCGGCGCGACGTCCTGCATCAGGAAGGCGAATGCCGTCGCGACATAGGCGCCGGCCGCATAGGCGATATAGGTTTCGCGGCGGTTCATCCACATCATGAAGAAGGCAGCCGCGAACAACAGGCCGATGGCCGGGTTCAGCAACGAGATGAAAAATTGTCCGGTCAATGCGGCTTCCTGCGATCCATGACGCATATTATTGCGACACGAATAACAAGAGGTTACCCGATCGTGCGGCCGAAGGGGAGTCCCTTGCTTTCTGCTCAGGCCGTGCCGCGGGCGACCAGCCGTACCGGTATGCGCGTACCGCTGCGCGTATGTTCGTCATCCTCGAGCGCCATCGCGACCAGTGCTTCTCCAGCGGCGTCGAGGTCGGGCTCCAGCGTCGTCAGCGCCGGATCGGCAAGCGTGCCTGCGCGGATGCCGTCGAAACCGATCAGCGCGACATCCTCGGGCACGCGGCGGCCGGCATCCTTCAGGCCCTGGAGTACGCCAAGGGCGAGCAGGTCGCTCGCGGCAAAGATCGCGTCGGTTTCGGGATGGCGTGCCAGCAGGTCGCGAGCGGCCGCGACACCCTGTGCGTGGCGGTCGGCTGCGGCGGGCGGTTCGGCAAGGATCGGGGTCATCCCGTGCGCTGCCAATGCGGCGACAAAACCGTCACGGCGCTCGTCGAACTGTCGTGGAGACGATTGCTGCGGCCCAACAAAAGCAATCCGCCGGCGGCCCTGCGCGACGAAATATTCGCCGGCTATCTGACCGCCGGCATCATTCTCGCTGCGCATCCAGTGAAAAGGGCTGCCGGGGCTGCCCCAACAGACGAAATCGAGGCCAGACGCCTGCGCATCGGCGAAATATTGCCAAGCTGGCCGGTTGCTGGTCGTGCCGATAACGATCATCGCGTCGGCGAGGCCTGAGGCCACGAAATCGGCGCGGAAGTTATCGGCGCTTTCCTGAAAGGAGACAAGCAAGTTGAAACCGCGCGCCGAGGTCGCGGCAGCGATGCTGCCGAGCAACGCAAAGTAAAAGGGGTTGATAGCGCTGCGGTCTTCGCCGGGACGGCAAATCGTGACGAGTGCGATCGTCTCGCTGCTTTTGAGGCGCAGCGACGAAGCGTGGCGATCGACGACATAGCCCATTTCGCGCGCGGCGGCGGAGACGCGCGCGCGCGTTTCGGCATTGACTCCAGGACTGCCGCGCAGCGCGCGCGAAACGGTCGATTGCGACACGCCGGCGCGCTCGGCGACGTCGAACGATGTCGGGCGCAATTGCTTGCCGGTCACATTCCATCCTTTTGCTGCGCTGTCTCTTGCGCCGGTGCGGCGGCTTGTCAATCTGGTGGGGTCATGGCGCCGCCGATGTCGGGCCAGCGGATGGTGATCGTCAGGCCATGATCGGAAGTGCTGCGGTCCCAACCGCCCTTTAATTGGCGCTCGATCAGTGAGCCGATGAAATGGGTGCCGAAACTTTCATGTTCGATCTGCGGCGTTTCGGCGAGCCCACTCTCAATCCAGTACAAGATGACATCGCCGCCGTCGTGGCGCCACTTTACCGTAAGATCGCCCCGCCCCGCCAGTGCGCCATATTTGACGCTGTTCGTCACCAGTTCATGCACGGTGAGCGCCAGCGCCTGAGCGCCATCGTCATTGAGACGAACCTCCGGCCCGCCGACTCCCGCCAACTGCTCAGATGACCAGCCCGCGATTAGAAGCTCGCGATCGATGATCTGACGGAGATCGATGGTGTCGATCGCACCTGTGACGAGCATTTGCTTCGCGTCGGAAAGCGCGCTGAGCCGGCCGTCGAACTTCACTTCGAAATCATCGAGATCCTTCGCTTCACGCACCGTGATGCGTGCGAGCGCGCCGATGCGGGCGAAGGCGTTTTTCATCCGGTGGGCCATCTCGCCAATCATCAATTCGCGATCCTCGGCATGGCGCGCCCTTTCCTCGGCGAGAGCCTGGAATGCGTCGATCCGACGGCGCTGGACGCGGTGAAGCTGGGTCGCGAACAGCGCCAGCGCAGCGCCGAACAGGAATATGCCGAGGGGGCGTCCGAGCCGATCGAGGAAACGACCATAAGAAATACGCATCGTCCATTGATGATCGGCGACTCGCAGCCGTTGCACATGCGCGTCCCAGCCGAGCTTGCCGTGGCGGAATGCCAACGGTGCCGTCGGACCATCGCCGGCATAGATTTCCAATCCCTCTATCGCGTCGATTTGCGATCCAAGAAGGGCCTTCATCAGGTCATGGGTACGAAACGGGGCATAGACGAACGCCTCGATCTCCCGCGCACGGCCGGGATGCGCAGCCGCGGAAGCTTCGTGCAACTCACCGGTTGGAATAGCGGTTGTGGCGGGCAGTCTGGTGTAGACGGGTACATAGATGAGGAAGCCAGGCTGTTTGTTGCTCAGTCCCTTTTCCTGCACAAGCTGGACAATCCCGCTGACCGCCGGCCGGCCGGTCTGCCAGGCGCGGCGCATCGCCTCGCGACGGATGGGGTCGCTATACATGTCATAGCCCAGCGCATTGTGGCGGCGCGGGGTGTCGGGTTCGACCAGAACAATCGGGAAGCCGATCGATTGGTCGGAAGCAGGCCAGACGGTAATGGGTTTACCATAGTTGGCCTGCAGTCGCGCCTCGGCGGCGGCAGGAAATCCTGGGCGCATCGCGATGGCGATCCCCACACCTTCCATGCCCGGCGTATGGATTTGCGGTTGCAGCGCGGCCAGATAGGCTCGAATGCCTGGCCCGGACGACTCTGGGTCGGATTGATAGAGCGCCCGCACGCCTTCGAGAACCGCGACATGGTCGCGTAGGCGGACATTGGCCTGAAGCGCGACCCGGCTCGCCTGGTCGGCTTCCTGCGCCTTGTTATAGAAAAAGCTCGCCGAGGCTGCGGCGATCGTCGCGAGCAGAATGACCAGTCCGACGAAGCGGACCAGCAGCGCCATTAGCCGATCAGCCCAAAGGGAACGCATTGCCTGGTTTCCTGAATGATAGCTGCCGGGGCAGCGCCCCTTCTGATGGGGGTTGTTCCATGTGGTATGGCTGATGGCAAGATTATTTCACTGGCGTAGAGGCCGCCGCGCCGGGTTGCTGTACACACCCTTTCGCTTATGCTGTCGCCCGATCAGTCGGGAGATGATGGATGATTATTTACGGATCGGTGGTGTCTCCTTTCGTCCGGAAGTTGCTGGGCTATCTGGGTGAGAAGGGGATTGATTTCGAACTGAAAGGAGTTGGGGTGGGCGACCCTGACCCCGGGTTTCGCGCCGCGTCGCCGCTTGGAAAGATGCCGGCGATGGTGGACGGTGACTTTTCCCTCGCTGATTCGAGCGCGATTATCCAGTATCTGGAGGCCAAGCACCCCGACCCTGCGCTGATCCCGGTAGACGCCAAGGAACGTGGGCGTGTCATCTGGTGGGAGGAGTTTGGAGATACGGTGTTCGCGGCCTGCAGCGGGAAGATGTTTTTCAATCGCATCGTTGCGCCCAAATTTATGGGGCGCCCTGGCGATCTGGCGGCAGCCGCGTCGGCGGAGGCAGAGGAACTGCCGAAATTGCTCGCTTATCTGGAAAGTGCGATCCCTGATTCGGGTTTTTTGGTCGGCAACCGGTTGACGCTCGCCGACCTTGCAGTGGCATCGCCGCTGATGAATTTTCGACACTGCGGCGCGCGCATCGACCCCGCGGTACATCCGAAAATCGCGGTTTGGAGTGAGGCGATCCTGTCGCGGCCAAGCCTCGCGCCGTGGATCGAAAAGGAAGAGCGGCTGATGGCGAAGGTGATGGCTGCGTAGTTTTCAAACTAATATTCAACGAAGATCCGGATCCTGTCGACATCGATACCGACAGCGCTCGCGATCTCCCTGCGGCTGCGGTCGATTACATCCTGCACTCCTGCCGGGGTAGCGCCGTCGATCTCCGGTGCGCCGTGATCGTCGAGCGCAGGGCTTGCAGTATCCATCAGTTCGGGCGGGGGGCTGATGGCGCTCTTGAGTTCCACGGCGCTCAGCATCGCCGGAGATACTGGACCTTCAAATTGGCATCCGAAGTGCCGCCCGTTTGCCCACATGACTACCGCCGTTATGTCGCCGGCGTGCGGAAGTTCGATTTCTATTCGGTCGCCAATCGTCAGTTTGACATCGCTTTCGAGTAGCAGACCCGTTCCGGAGATATTGTGGATCTGAACTTCGATCCCGGTGCCGTCATGAAGCAAACCCGATGCGAGAAGGCTCAATTTCCGCCGCACGTCGTGACGTTTTTCCGCGCCCGGCGCTGCTGGCAGAAAATGTCCGTAGATAGGCATAGGCGGTTGTTGGAGTTCGCTGGTTAAAAGAAGGTTAGCGCGAGCGCGAAAAGGCCGATCGTCAGCGCAAAGCTCAAGCGGATTGATGCCTAAACTTCATCGCCCGCGATCACGCTAACTCAATTGTCCGCGTGATCCCGATCGCGTCCAGAAAGGCTGTGTCGTGGCTGACGACTATTAACGCGCCGTCATAGGCGGCGAGTCCTGTTTCGACTGCGGCTAGCGAATCGATGTCGAGATGGTTGCCGGGTTCGTCGAGAATCAGAAGTTGTGGCGGACGGGGCGCGCCGAGGACGCACGCCAGGCCGGTGCGTAACGCCTGCCCGCCGCTCAATGTGCCGACGATGCGGTCGGCCGCCGCAGCGCGGAAACGAAAGCGCGCGAGGGCAGCGCGGCACTGGTTGTTCGTCGTTCCCGGATTCTGCGCGAGGAAATTGTCGGCAATTGATAACGCCGGATCAAGCAGGCTGACGCGTTGGTCGAATAGCGCAAAAGGAACGCCGACGCGGACTTGTCCTGTCCATGGTCGGAGCGTTCCGGCGAGGAGAGCGAGCAACGTTGATTTTCCCGAGCCATTGGGCCCGACTAGCGCGACGCGTTCGGGGCCGGTCATGGTGAGCGAGATGTCGTGGAGGATGGGCTGCTCCTCGACATAACCGGTGGTGACATGGTCGATCGAAAGGACGGTGCGCGACGATGGCAGACCGGTGGAAGCCAAGCCAACCGAGAGCGGATCGACGATCTCGATCTTCGCGCGAGCCGAGGCGAGAAATTCTTCGGCTTCGCGCTGCTGGCGCTCGGCGAGACGGCGATTGGCGCCGACGCTTTCCTCGGCGCGCTGCTTGAGCGTACCGAGCAGGATCGCCGGCTCATCGCCACGCTCCGCTTTGCGTCGACCGCCGGCATCGCGTCGCGCCTGCCGTTCGGTGGTGACTTGCGCTTGACGGCGGACGCGGCCAAGTTCCTTTTCGGCGCCCGCGAGTTCGGCCTCCACTGCGGCCTGTTCGATTTCTTTGCGCGCGCGATACGCGCTCCAGCCGCCGCCGTAGCGCACTGCGCCAAAGCCGGTGAGCTCGATGATTGCGTCCATCTCCTCGAGCAGTTCGCGGTCGTGGCTGACGACGATCGCCCCGCCCCGCCAGCCGCGCAGCAGACTGTGCACGGCTTCGCGCCCTGCACGGTCGAGATTATTGGTTGGCTCATCGAGCAGCAGGAAGTCGGGCGCGGCGAACATCGCACCGGCGAGGGCCGCGCGCGTGCGCTGGCCGCCCGAGAGCATGGCTAGTGGAGTTTCGGGCGACACGGACAGGCCGACGCCGGCGAGAGCTGCGTCGATCCGGGCTTCGAGCGTCCAGTCGGTGTCGGCGATTTCGTCGGCTGAAGCTTCGCCGGCTTCCGCCTTGCAAAGCAGCGCGAGGTCGGCGGCTGCTTCGAACAGGTCGGCGATGCTCTCACTGGCTTCAACCTGAACGATCTGCCGCAACATCGCGATTCTACCGTCGATTGCAATATGCCCGGCGGTGGGCGTCAATTGGCCGGTAAGCAGGCGTAAAAGTGTCGATTTTCCGACACCGTTTCGACCGATAATGCCCGTGCGTTCGGGCTGGAACTGAAGATCGAGATCCGAAAGGACGGCGCGGCCGTCAGGCGTGGACCAACTGATTTGCGAGAGCGTGATGGAGGGCATGAACTTGAACTTTCCTGGCGGCAAGGCGGGGCGTTGCGGACAGGTTGTGGTTCATGGCGGATTCTCCCGTTGCGGTGAGATGCAAATCTAGGGGTGCGAACGACGCGGCGCAAGTCCGGTGCTGCGTTTAGAATGATTGGTCCGATTCGAAAGGCCGCTGTCAAAGTATTCGGCTGTCATAAGCCCATTGCAGTAGAGCTTGTCTTTGCCTTGGCCGGCAAAAGGGGTCCCCCGGATTGCAGTTCTTCACAATCTGCGCGGCATGGCGCCGAAAAGCGCGCCAGCGCGCGATCTGGCGGCGATCTTCGACTAGCATCCGCCGACCGGAATAATATCGGCAATACCATTGGAACCATCCGCGTGGATCGTCGGGGTGTATCCATCCCTTTTCGACCCAGACGCGCAGAGGCACGCTCGCCCGCACGCCGAAATAGTTTAACGAGCAGTCGGGACGATCTCGGGCCAGTTTTGCATTTTCGAACCAGCTCGCTGGAAACTCGGCGATACAATCCGTCATATATTTTCCGCAGAAAACGCCGAGGCTCAGCATGGCGGCCGGTGTCAATTCGGGGGCGAATCCGGGATCGAATGCTCTTCCTATCGGAGCCGTGCGCTTATAACGATAGACTTGTTGCATGCGATCGTTCACGATCACTTCGGCATGGATGTTCATTGGTTGGGTCCACCGGGCCGGGAATGCAGGGAGACGGTCAAAGCCAGCCGATGCTTTTAAAGCGGTAGAAGAGCAGGCTGGATACGCCGAAGATCAGGCCGAGTGCGAAGGGATAGCCTAGGGGCCAATCCAATTCCGGCATGAACTTGAAATTCATTCCGTAAATCCCAGCGATCGCAGTCGGAACCGCGAGGATTGCGGCCCAGGCGGCGAGCTGGCGGGTGATGACGCCCTGGCGTTGTTGTTCTAGCATGCCGTTGGTTTCGATGACCGAGGCGGCGATGTCGCGGAGGCCGGTGAGGCGGAATTCGGCGCGCTGGACATGGTCGAAGACGTCGCGGAAGAAGGGGCGCACCGCCTGGTCGATATTGGGCAGGTCGTCGTCGGCGGCGAGCCGACCCGCGACCTCCTTCATCATCCCCGCGAGCCGCTGGAAACGGATGACCTCGTGCCGCTGGGCATAGAGGTGGCGGATCTCATCGGCGTCGAGCGGGGTGTCCATCACGCTTTCCTCCACCCCCAGCAGCCGGTCCTCGATCGCGTCGATGACGGGAAAATAGCCGTCGACGATGAAGTCGAGCACCGCGTGGAGCACATAGTCGGGACCGTGCGCGAGCTTTGCCGGCAGCGTTTCGAGCCGCGCCCGGACCTCGGTATGGGTGCGCGCCGACCCGTGACGGACGCTGACGAAGAAATGCGGGCCGAGGAAGAAGGCGGTCTCGCCGGGCTGGATCGTGTCGCCGTCGAGATTGGCGGTGCGCGCGATGACGAACAGCTGGTCGCCATAAACCTCGACCTTCGGCAACTGGTTCGCCTTCAGCGCATCGTCGACCGCGAGCGGGTGGAGCCCGAAGCGCCGGGCGATCCCCGCCAGTTCGTCCCTTGTGGGTTCGTACAGGCCGAGCCAGAAGAAATCGCCGTCGGCGCATTCCTCTGGAATCGCCTCTTCCGGGCCGATGTCGCGGACCAGCTTGCCGTCATGATAAAGGCGGGCGGCCATGATGGGCATCGACGCAAGGCTCCTGACGCGGACGGGTAACCGGCCGGTCATAGGCGGGAGCGCGCGGCAGGGGAAGAAGTGACGCGCGGTGGCGTTCATCCTATGATGCCCCGATGATCGGCACGCGCGTGAAAATCTATTTCGATGGCGGATGCCGGCCCAATCCGGGGCGGATGGCGACCGCCGTGGTGATCGCCGGAACCGCGCTGATCGATGAGGATGCGGGCGAGGGGAGCGCGATGGAGGCCGAATGGCTGGCGCTGATCGCGGCGCTGCGGCTGGCGCGGGCGCGCGGACTGAGCGATTTCGTCCTGATGGGCGATGCGCTGGCGGTGATCGAGCAGGCGATGGGGCGGGTGCCGTGCCGCGGCGGCCATGCCCGTCATCTGGCGGCGTTCCGCGAACTCGCCGGTTCCGGCCCGCGCCCCCGCATCCGCCATGTCGGGCGCGCGCAGAATCTGGCGGGAATCGCACTGGAGCGCGCGGCGACGCGGGAATTGGAAATGCGGGCACTGGAAAATCCGCCGATCAGCCGTTAAGCGCCACTTGCCCGAATATGCGGGCGACACAACGACAGGCCAGCACGTTGAAACCGACCCACCCTTTGCCCGTTCACCATAGCTGGGCGCTCTATGAGCGCGAGCGTCATTTCGAACTGGGACAGGTCCATGGCTATGACACGCTCGATTCGCTGCCCGACGCGAGCCGCTTCGTCGGCGACGGGGGTTTGATGCGCGCGCGGCCGGGACATTGGGAATGCGACCTCGACCAGGGCAACCGGCTGAGCTGGTCGGGCGAGGTCTATGATATTTTCGGCATCCCGCGCGGCGCGGCGCTCGTGCGCGACGAAACCGCCGCCCTTTATGGCGAAGGGTCGCGCGCGGCGATGGAGAAATTGCGCGCCTATGCGATCCGGCACGGGCGCGGCTTCACCCTCGATGTCGAAATCCTGCCCGGGCAGGGCGCGCGCCGCTGGATGCGGCTGATCGCGGCGCCGCAGCGCATCAGCGGCCGGGTCGCGCGGCTGCAAGGGCTGAAATTTCTGGTCCCGGCGGGTTGATTTCGCACAGGGCCGGGCGATCCGGAGTGCCGCCAAAAGCGCGGCCGAATGACCGGGACAGCTGCTCGCGCGGACGCAAGCGGTCGTCCCGGTCGTTTTCGGTTTAGCAGCGGCGACCGCCGCGATCGATCTCGCGTCCGAGCAGCGCGCCTGCGGCACCGCCGATAATCGTGCCGGGCACCCGGTCGCCATAACGATCGACCTCGCGGCCGAGCAGGGCGCCGGCGGCACCGCCAACGATCAGCCCCGTCGTTCCGCTGCCGCGGCGGCAATTATAAGAGCGGCGGTCGCGGTAATGATTGCGGCGATAGTCGCGGCGGTCATCGCGCCGGTAGTCGCGGCGATAATCGCGATAACGATCATTGTCGCGGTGGCCATAATAGGAATGGCGATGGTGCCGGTCGCGGGCCTCTGCCTCGACGGGCAGCGCCGCAAAGGTGCTGGCGCCGATCAGCACGGTGAGCGCAAGTTTCTTGAGCAGGAACATATATTTTCTCCGTCTTGGTCCCCTGCGATCAAATTAGAAAAGCAAAGATGGCGCCTGGCTGAACTGCCGACGCCGCCAAACCCCCGCCGGGATCGGTTCGGCGAGCTTTCGGGGCGGCCTGCCGCGAGGTTGGTTTCGTGCGCGCCGTCGCGGGAGGGGCTGCCCGCGCAGCGCGGTTTCCGGCCGCCCTGTCGCCCGCATGTCTTTGAGTTGACTTTTTCCTTCCCTCCTGATGAGGGACGGCTAAGCTGTCCCGCCCGCTTTTGCGGGTGCAGGCGACGTTGGATGAAGGGAGGGGCGTCCTTTGATCACAGTTTCGGGCTGATATCCCGAGCAGGAGTCTTGATATGCGCGCGTTGCCCATCCGGTTCATGACAGCGGGATCGCACGCGCAATGAATCTTTCGACGGTTGCCGCCCTGCTGCTGTCCGGGACAGCGCTCGCACCCGCCGAGGTTCCGCCCGAAAATCCGACGACGATCGAGCAGCCGCGACCCGGAGAGGCCCCGGCTCCGCCGGAACCGCCGGTGGTCGTCCCGACGATCTCCATCGTTCCGCCTGCTGTACCGGCTTCGCCGGACGCGGCGGCAGGCCCCCAAGCCCCGGCCGAGGCGCCGCCCGCCGACGCGCCGCAGGCCGACATGTCGTCGTCGCCGGACGATATCGTGGTGACCGCGCGCGGTGCGCCGCCGCCGGGGGACCCGCTGCAAGAGGTCAACATCACGTCGTATCGGGCGGTCCAGTCGGTCGATAAGGCGCTGGTGGCCCCTGTCGCCACCGGGTATCAGGGCATTGTTCCCGAGCCGGTTCGCGACGGGATCGGCAATGCGCTGCGCAACCTGACCGAACCCGTCAATTTCCTGAACTTTCTGTTGCAGTTCAAGATCGGCAAGGCCGCCGAGACGCTGGGCCGCTTCGTCGTCAATACGACCTTTGGCGTCGGGGGGCTGTTCGATGTCGCCAAAACGAAGCCGTTCGACCTGCCGTATCGCCGCAACGGCTTTGCCAACACATTGGGTTTTTATGGCGTCGAGCCCGGCCCCTTTTTCTACCTCCCGCTGGTCGGGCCGACGACTTTGCGCGACATGGTCGGCAACAGCATCGACCTGTTGGTCATCCCGACCGCCGTCGGCGCGCCTTTCAACCGCACGGCCTATGCGGTGCCGACTACGGTGATCAAGCAGTTGAACGATCGCATCGACAATGATGCCGAGATCGAACGCCTGCAGGAAGAAAGCCTCGACCCCTATGTCGAGACGCGCAGCCTTTATCTGGAAATGCGGCAGCGCGAAATCGACGCGTTGAGGGGCAAAATCCCTTACGCCGCCACCCATCCCCGGACCGGAATTGCGGTCCGTCCGGCCGAATCCGCGATCGAGGTGCCGGCCGACGTCCCGAACGAAGTCACGGCTGTTCCTGCGAATCCCGTTGCCGGTGAAGCGCCGGAAACCGGCGCGCGGCCGGTCGAGAGCCAGCCTGCGCTGGCGCCGGTCGAAGGCCAGCATCCGCTGGCGCCTGTCGAAAGCCAGCATCCGCTGGCGGGCGGCGATGCCGATCCGAAGCCGGACATGCGTTTCTAAGAAAACGAGGGGTTATCGGGCCGGGGGATTCGGGAGCGCGTTTTTCGCTCGCCGCGGTGAACGCTTGCCCTTTGTCCGGCTCGTCAGGTGGAACTGCCGGCAGCGGTCGCAGCGATATGTCCGCAGATCGATTTCGGCGTTGCGGGCGGCAACCAGCGCCTCCTGTTCCGATCCGTAGGAGCGTTTTTTTGCGCAAATGCTGAGGCGGGTCCGCACGAGAGCGAGGGGCCGCGCGCTCAGCGTTGCTTCTTGGCGGTCGTCGCGTTGAAATCAGGGTCTTTTTTGGCCACCCAATCGACAAATTTGCGGATATTGGGATGGGCCAGCAGACCCTCCACATCCATCCCGTGGCGCTGCAATTCGCTGTTGGTGAAATTGGCCATCAGCGTCTGCTGGCAAATCGGGTGCATGGGCACGACATCGCGGCCCCCCCGGCTCTTGGGTATGGGGTGGTGCCAGACGATGGTCTTGCCGGTCGGCCGGGCGCAGAGCCAGCAGGGCGGGACGACCACGGGCGCTTCTTCCTCGCGGTGCACGTCACCATAAGGATCATATTTCGAATGTTTGCGGGCCATGCGTCTACCTGAACTGCCGGAACTGGCGCTGTCCCCTATAGCGGTGCGGGCGTTTATTGCCACATGAGCCTGTTCTGCCGGATGGCGGAAGAAAGGGCGTGACGCGGTGGTTTTGCGGAGCGCCGGTCATCGGCTATGGCGCGGGCGATGCATGACCTGCCCATCCTCTACAGCTTTCGCCGCTGTCCCTATGCCATGCGCGCCCGGCTGGCTTTGCTGGTGAGCGGCGCCGCCTATGCCCATCGCGAGGTGGTGCTGCGCGACAAGCCGGCCGCGATGCTGGCGGCGTCGCCCAAGGGGACGGTGCCCGTGCTGGTGCGGGCGGACGGGGCGGTGATCGACGAGAGCATCGACATCATGCGCTGGGCGTTGGGGCGAAACGATCCCGAGGACTGGCTGGCGCGGGGCGATGCGGCGCTGATTGCGGAGTTTGACGGCGCGTTCAAACATCATCTCGACCGTTATAAATATGCCGGGCGATATGATGCCGACCCGCTGGCGCATCGCGCGGCGGGGCTGGCGATGCTGGTGGAGCGGCTGGACGTCCGGCTGGCGGAGCGGGATTATCTGGACGGCGCGGCGCGCGGCTTTGGTGACATGGCGATCTTTCCGTTCGTGCGGCAATTTGCCGGGACCGATCCGGGATGGTTTGCGGACCATGCGCCGCGGCGGGTGCAGGACTGGCTGGCGGGACTCGTCGGGTCGGATCTGTTCGAGCGGGCGATGATCAGGGTGACGCCCTGGGCCGGCGAAGAGGGTTGAGGAAGAACGGGTTGAGGAAGAATGGGGCCCGATTGGGGATTTTGCGACCTTATGATCATTCGGACCGAAGAAAATACCGCTTTGGCCGCATCGGTGGTTGACGCAATCGCGCCGCCGCCGCAGGCGGGATGTCACAGACGTCGAAGGCGCCCAACGGCCAGCCGCGCCTGATTCTCCCCGCCTATTGCTGAAGGCCCTGGCCCCATATGAAGTTTTTCAACCGGTTTGCATCGTCCGCGCACGATCTGGCTATCGACCTTGGGACCGTGAACACGGTCGTCTATGTCCGCGACCGCGGCATCGTCCTCAACGAACCCTCGGTCGTTGCGCTCGAGACGCGCGACGGCGTTCGCCGCGTCAAGGTCGTCGGCAATGAAGCCAAGCTGATGATGGGCAAGACCCCCGGCAATATCGAGGCGATCCGTCCGCTTCGCGACGGGGTGATCGCCGACATCGACGTGGCCGAGCAGATGCTGAAATATTTCATCGACAAGGCGCTGGGCGGGCCGAGCCGTTTCCGCCAGCGCAGCAATGTCGTGATTTGCGTGCCGTCGGGATCGACGATGGTCGAGCGCCGCGCGATCCGCGACGCCGCCTCCAATGCCGGGGCGGTGACGGTCCGGCTGATCGAAGAGGCGCTGGCGGCGGCGATCGGCGCCGGGCTGGAGGTCGCCGAGCCCGTCGGCGCGATGGTCGTCGATATCGGCGGCGGGACCAGCGAAGTCGCGGTTCTGTCGCTGAGCGGGGTCGCTTACAGCAATTCGGTGCGCGTCGGCGGCGACAAGATGGACGAGATGATCTCCTCCTATATTCGCCGCAAACATAATCTGATGATCGGCGAAATGACCGCCGAGCGCGTCAAGCTGGCCATCGGTTGCGCCACCGCGCCCGAGGGCGAGGGCATGGTGATGTCGGTCAAGGGCCGCGATCTGGTCAATGGCCGGCCGGCCGAGGTCCAGGTGTCCGAGGCCGAGATCGCCGAGGCGCTGGCCGAGCCCGTCGGAAATATCATCAGCGCGGTGCGCGCCGCACTGGAGCATACGCCGCCCGAATTGTCGGCCGACATCATAGACGAGGGCATTACGCTGACCGGCGGCGGGGCGTTGCTGCGCCGTATGGACAGCGCGATCGCGCTGGCGACGGGGCTGGACGTCCGCGTGTCCGACGATGCGCTGATCTGCGTCGCGATGGGCGCCGGGCGCGCCTTTGAAGAGCCCGCCTATCGGGGCGTCCTGCTGACGGGTTGATTGCCGGGCGGCGGATCAGCCGTCGCCGGGCTCTTCCCCGCGCAGGACGATCGCCGCCTCCGGCTTGTGCCTGCGAATTTCCTCGGCCGTCAGCCCCTTGATTTCGTGCGGGAAGATCAGCCAGCGATCGGTTTCGTGGACGAAGAAATCGGGGCGGAGGTCGGTGACGTTGCGGCGCGGTTTGAACCAGACCGTGGCGATACGGATGTCGCGCGGCATATTGTGGCGGCAGCGCGCGCGCAGTTCGGCGATGAAGGCGCGGATGCTGCGGCCCGAATCGAAGACATCGTCGATGATCAGCAGGCGGTCTTCGGGGTCGAGCGTGTCGATCAGATAGCCGAGGGCGAACACCTTCACCTCCGGATCCTGACGGTCGATGCCGTGATAGGAAGAGGTGCGGATCGCGATATGGTCGCAGGGAACCTGATGATAATCGAGCAATTCCTGCACCGCGATGCCGACCGGCGCGCCGCCGCGCCAGATGCCGACTAGGTGCGTGGGCTTGAACCCGCTGTCGAGGACCTGCATGCCAAGGCGGAGCGAATCGGCAAGGAGGTCGTTCGCGCTGATATAGATTTTTTCGTCGCTCATGCGGACCGGCATAGGGCGTCGCGGGCGGCGGTGAAAGGGCGCGGGTGCGGATGACTCGAACGGCGATATGGGCTCTGTCCGCGCTGGCACTGACCGCTTGCGGACCAAAACCGCCGCTGCGCGTGATGGCGTGCGAGGCCGCGCCCCCGGCGCCGGTGACATTGTCCGCCGACGGAGAAGCCGCGACGGCGACGCTGTCGGTGCTGACCTATAATCTGGAGGGGCTGGGCTGGCCGGCGCGCAACGGACGGGCGCGCGAGTTGAAGGCGATCGGCGAACGGCTGGCGGCGATGCATGCGGCGGGGACCGCGCCCGATGTCGTCCTGTTCCAGGAGATGTTCAGCAGCGCGGCGAAGCGGGCGGTCGCGGCGAGCGGCTATCCCGCGATCGCGCCGGGACCGCGGCGGACGACGCCGTCCTCGCTGCCGGGGCAGGCGAAGCTGGCGGGCAAGGCCAAGCTGCTGAAGGGCGAGGCGGGGATCCGGCTGCTGGGCGGCGGGCTGGCGATCGCGTCGCGCTATCCGATCGTCGACACCGCGCTCGATGCCTATGGCCTGCGCGCCTGCGCCGGGCTCGACTGCCTGGCCAACAAGGGGGTGATGCTGGCGCGGATCGCGATGCCGGGGGTGCCGACGCCGGTCGATATCTATAACACCCACATGAATTCGCGCGGCGCGTCGGGGGTAGCCGAGCCGCGCAACCGCGAGGCGCATGGGCGGCAGGCGGTGGCGGCGTCCGAATTTATCGCGCGGACGCAGGATCTGGCCTTTCCGCTGATCTTTGGCGGCGATTTCAACATGCGCCATTCGGAGGCGCGGTGGGAGGAATTCTCGGCCTATCACCCGCTGACGCTGGTGCATGAGGTGTGCGTCGATCCCAAGGCGGGGTGCGACGTCAAAATGTCGTGGGACGGCGACGAGCCGTGGATGGACACGCAGGACCTGCAGTTTTTTGCCGACGGCGAGCGGCTGACGGTGCGCCCGGTCAAGGTCGAGGCGATGTTCGACGGCGGACCGAGCGGGCCGCAATTGTCCGACCATGACGGCTTTCTGGTCACCTATGAATTGCGCTGGCCGGCGGCGATGAAGGCAACGCCCGGCTGCTGATCGCGATGCGGCGAATTTGAGCGCAAGAAACGGGGCGCGGGGCTTTGCGGCGGCTGGCAGGACGCGGGCATGACACAGACATATGATATGAGCGCGCGGATCGCGGCGCTGGACTGGGACGCGGTGGCGGCGGCGCTCGACCGCGAGGGCTGGGCGGTGCTGCCCGGGTTGCTGAGCGGCGCGGAATGCGATGCGGCTGCGGCCCTCTATGACCGCGACGATCTGTTTCGCAGCCGGGTGCATATGGCACGGTATGGGTTCGGGCGCGGCGAATACCGGTATTTCGCCTATCCGCTGCCGCCGCTGGTCGGCGCGCTTCGGGGCGAGCTTTACCCGCGGCTGGCGCCCATTGCGAACCGCTGGCACGCGCGGATGGGGATGGATGTCCGTTTCCCGGCTGATCATGAGGCGTTTCTGGCGCGGTGCCATGCGGCGGGACAGTCGCGGCCGACGCCCTTGTTGCTGAAATATGGACCGGGCGATTATAACTGCCTGCATCAGGATCTGTACGGTGAGCATATATTCCCGCTGCAGGCGGCGGTCCTGTTGTCAGCGCCCGGCGATGATTTCAGCGGCGGCGAGTTCGTGCTGACCGAGCAGCGGCCGCGGATGCAGTCGCGCGCGGCGGTGGTGCCGCTGGGCAAGGGCGACGCGGTGCTGTTCGCGGTGAATGCGCGCCCGGTGAAGGGCGCGCGCGGTGATTATCGGGTGATGATGCGGCACGGGGTGAGCGAGCTGCGGTCGGGGTCGCGGCACACGCTGGGGGTGATTTTCCACGACGCGGGGTGAGGAGGGGGGCGTTACTTCCGCGCGGCCGCGCTCTGGTCGCGGATGGCCTTGAATTCGGAGCCGTCTTTCCAGCTCGGCCACCGCGCCGAATTCGCCAGTTCCTTGCCGATGCTATAGGTGACCGCGATATCCTCGACCGCGCCGGTGAGGTCCCAATTGCTGTCCCATGCGTCGCAGGCCTGATGATAGCATTGGCCGGTATAGGCATCGACCCACGCCTGCCCCGCCGGGCGGCCGCCCTTTGCGAGGTCGGAGGCGCCCGCGATGCCCATCAGGAGGAGGACGGGGACGCCGCGCTTGGCGAGGCTGAAATGGTCGGCGCGGTAGAAGAGGCCGCGTTCGGGGAGGCTTTCGACGCTGACGGTGCGGCCTTGGGTGGCGGCGTGGCGGGCCAGATCATCCTCCAGATTACTCTGTCCCTTGCCGACCAGAATGACGTCCTTGGCCTTTCCAGCGGTCTGGAGAATGTCGAGCGTCAGGTTGGCGACGGTCTTTTCGAGCGGATAAAGCGGGGCATTGGCATAGGTTTCGGAACCGAGCAGCCCGCGTTCCTCGGCCGACCAGAGCGCGAAGACGAGGCTGCGGTCGGGCGCCGGGCCGGCTTTGAACAGCCGCGCGATTTCGAGGAGCCCGGCGGTGCCGAGCGCATCGTCATTGGCACCGGCGCGATAGATGCGTCCCGCCGCGTCGGGCGGACCTTCTCCGTAAGCATCCCAATGCGCGCCGAACATCACCACCTCGTCGGGGCGTTTGGCGCCGGGGATTTTGGCGAGCAGATTGCGGCTTTGCACGACATTGTGCTGCACCGGGATCGCGGCGTCGAAAGCGACACCGGGAAGCGGCACCGGGCGGAAGTCGGCGCGGCGCGCGGCGACCCGCAATTTGGCGAGATCGAGCCCGGCGCCGGTGAACAGCCGCGTCGCCATGTCGCCCGACAGCCAGCCCTGCAGCGCGAGGCTGGTGACTTTGCCGGGCGCGCGGACGATGTCGAAATTTTCGCCGCCGCCGCTTTTGATGACATTCCAGCCATAGCCGACGCCGTCGGTATCATGGACGATCAGCGCCGCAATCGCCCCGCGCCGTGAGGCTTCCTCGAACTTGTAGGTCCAGCGGCCATAATAGGTCATCGTCCGGCCGCCGAATTTGTCCGCGACGGGCTCGCCCTTGCTCGCCGAGAAATCGGGATCGTTGATCAGGAAGACCGCGACCTTGCCCTTCAGATCCTGTCCCTTGAAATCGTCCCAGCCGCGTTCGGGGGCGGTGACGCCATAGCCTACGAAGACCAGCGGCGCCTTGGCGACGGCGGCGATATCGACGGGCTGGAGCGTCGAGACATAAATATCCTCGCCCTGCGTCAGCGGCTGCACCGTGCCCGCGCGGTCGAATTGCAGTGTCGTTGGCGCGCCGAGGCGGGTGTGGAGCAGCGGGACGGGCTGGGTCCAGCCGCCGTCGGCGCCGCCGGGTTCGAGGCCGAGGGCTTCAAATTTGCCGATCAGATAGCCGATCGTCCGGTCCTCCCCCGCCGTGCCCGGCGCGCGGCCCTCGAACAGGTCGGAGGCGAGGGTGCGGACGGTGGTGGTGAGGTTAGCGGGGTCGATGGCGGGGGCTGGCGTCGATTCGCCTTGGGCGGCGGCGGGCGCCGCGAGGGAAGCGAGGAGGAGGGCGGCGGTGAGGCGCGATGACATGAGGTGTAAGCTCCCGGTTGATCGGGAGCCTTCTAGCATGGCGGGGCGGGGTTTGGCGGAAATGATCGGGCGCGCCTGTTGGTGGTAGCGGGCGCCGAAGCGGCGCCTTGCGACCGGCGGCTAGATATCGTCATTTCCCGCGCAAGCGGGAAGCCAGCTTTGTACCCGTTGAGCCCGTGGAGCTTTTCTTTCCGTTCGGGATGGCGGCGAATCTTTGTGCCTTTGTGTCTTTGTGTGAAAAAGAGAAATCTCACGCGAAGGCGCAAAGGCACGAAGAAGAGAGAAGCTGGATTCCCGCTTTCGCGGGAATGACGGGGGTGGAAAGGTGGCAGGCAAGATTTGACGGGGCTGGCCGCGGGCTTGCCCATGGCGCGGCGGGTCTCGCCGCTGCTCTGTGAGGCGGGAAAGAGATGAAGATAACCATATGGGTTATTTTCTATTGACATCGTCACGCTGATATGGCACAAGTATTACATCATGAAGAATTGCGAGTCGGGCCGGTGCCCCCTGATCCGGGGGTCTTCCGGCCCGATTGCGTTTTGGGGTGAGGCGATATGGACGATCCGGTGATTCAGGGCGGATGCGGTCGCACGGTGATGGCGCGGCAGCCGCAGGATAAAAATGTGACCGACGAACAGCGGCAGCTGTTTCTCGACGCGCTGGCGGGCAGTTGCAATGTACGGCAGGCGGCGGCCGAGGCGGGCTTTGCGCCGTCGACGGCGTACAAGATCCGCCAGCGCGATACGGCTTTTGCCGCCGCGTGGCAGGCGGCGATCGAAACCGGCTATGTGCGGCTGGAAACGGCGCTGGTCGAGCGTGCGATCCTGACGATCGAAACGTCGCGCGACGATGGGCCCGATGCGCCGCCTGTCGTCGGTGCGATGACGGTGGCCCAGGCGATCGACCTGATGAACAAGCATCGCGCGAGCATCGAGGGCGGGCGAGCGAAGCGCGTGCGATTGAACGCGCGCCAGCGGCCGACGGCGGAGGAAACCGACGCCGAAATCCTGCGGCGGATCGCGGTGATCGAGCGGCAGCGCGTGAAACCGGCCGGGCAGGACGGCGATTAATGGCGCGCTGGATCGACCAGCTGAAGCTGGGCGCCGATGAAACCATCCTCGACCGTATTCTGTCGTTGTCGCTTGAGGAGCGCGAGCGGCTGATCCGCGAGATGCCGCGTAAATATGTGCAGGAGCTGGAGGAGCGTTGGTACACCTGGGCGCATGACGGGCAGCGCGAACCGCCGGGCGACTGGCCGGTGTGGCTGATCCGCGCCGGGCGCGGTTTCGGCAAGACCCGCGCCGGGGCCGAATGGGTGAGCGAGGTCGCGCGGCGGATGCCGGGCGCCCGGATCGCGCTGGTCGCGGCGAATGAGGGCGATGGATTGCGCGTGATGATCGAGGGGCCGAGCGGACTGATCGCGGTCGCTCGCGCCGATGAAAATCCGCGCTGGCGATATCGGTTGCGCGAACTGCATTTCGACAGCGGTGCGGTGGCGACGCTCTTCTCTGCGCAGGCGGGCGAAAATCTGCGCGGCCCCGAACATCATGCCGCCTGGTGCGACGAGCTGGCGAAATGGCGTTATGGCGATGTGGCGTGGGACAATCTGATGATGGGGATGCGGCTGGGCGAAAAACCGCGCGTTCTGGTGACGACCACGCCGCGCCCGGTGCCGCTGATGGCGAAGATCGAGAAAATTCCGGGGCATGTGATGACATGGGGGCGGACGGCCGGAAATCCGCATCTGCCGCCGAGTTTCGTGACCCATATGATCGCGCAATATGGCGGGACGCGGCTGGGCCGGCAGGAACTGGACGGCGAAATGCTGGAGGATGTCGAGGGCGCGCTGTGGCCGCGCGCGCTGATCGAGCGGTGCCGGATCGCCGAAGATGATGTCGGCAAGCTGGCGCGCGTGGTGATCGGGGTCGATCCGCCGGCGACATCGCATGGCGACGCGTGCGGGATCGTGGTCGCCGCGCAACTGCGCGACGGGCGGCTGGCGGTCGTCGAGGATGCGAGCGTCGAACATGCCTTGCCGGGGGTGTGGGCGCATGCGGTCGCGGCGGCGGCGGCGCGCTGGGGCGCCGACCGGGTGGTCGCCGAAAGCAATATAGGCGGCGAGATGGTCGGTGCGGTGCTGGCACAGGCGAATATCGCGCTGCCGGTGAAGGCGGTCCACGCGAGCGTCGGCAAGGCACGCCGCGCCGAGCCGGTCGCGCTCGCCTATGAGCGCGGACAGGTGGTGCATGCGGGGGCGTTTGCGGCGCTGGAGGACCAGCTTTGCGGGTTTCAGCTGGGCGGCGGTTATGCCGGGCCGGGCCGATCTCCCGATCGGGCGGACGCTTGTGTTTGGGCGCTGGCGGAGTTGCTGGAGGGGTTGCGCAAAGGGCGGGCGCCGGGGGTGCGACGGGTTTAGGCAGGAATAGCCATTTTATTCCGTTCGCATCGAGCGAAGTCGAGATGCCCATCGATCGTTCACGCCTTCAAGGTGTCTCGACTTCGCTCGACACGAACGGAATTTGGGCGGTGGTTTTGTGCCGCTGTGGGCCCCGGCTTTCGCCGGGGAACAGCATTTGGCTGCATATTGGCGGGAGAAGATCATGAACTGGTTTGGCCGGAAGGCTGCGCAGTCCTCTGCGCGGCCTGCTTTGTCGCGGGTGTATGGGACGTGGGCTTCGCCTGCGCCGCTGTCTTATGAGGCGCAGCTGCGTGAGGGTTATATGGGCAATGCGATCGTCCAGCGGGCGGTGCGGCTGGTCGCCGAGGCGGCGGGCAGCGCGCCGCTGGTCGCGAGCGATCCGGCGCTGGCGGCGCTCGTGTCGGGGGCGTCAGGCGGGCAGGGGCTGGTCGAGACGCTGGCGTCGCAATTGCTGCTCCACGGCAATGGTTATGTGCAGATTTTGGCCGATGGCGCGGGCGCGCCCGCCGAACTGTTCGCGTTGCGGCCCGAGCGGGTGACGGTCGAGGCCGATGCGCGCGGGTGGCCGGTCGCCTATCGGTACAAGGCCGGCGGCGCGGGGGTGGTGCTTCCCGCCGAGGATGGCGCGGGGCGGACGGCGGTGGTGCATGTGAAGGCGCTGCATCCCTTGGACGATCATTATGGCGCGGGCTGTCTGGGCGCCGCGTCGGCCGCGATCGCGGCGCATAATGCGGCGGCGGTGTGGAACCGCGCTCTGCTCGACAATGCGGCGCGGCCTTCGGGGGCGCTGGTGCATGATCCGGGGGACAAGGGCATGCCTTTGTCGGCGGAACAAGTGGATCGGCTGCGCGAGGAGCTGGCCGAGAGTTTCTCGGGCGGGGCGAATGCGGGGCGGCCCCTGTTGCTGGAGGGTGGATTGCGGTGGCAGGCCTTGTCGCTGTCGCCCGCCGAGATGGATTTTCTGGCGCTGAAGGATTCGAGCGCGCGCGAGATTGCGATGGCGTTCGGGGTGCCGCCGATGCTGCTCGGCCTGCCCGGCGATGCGACCTATGCCAATTATCGCGAGGCCAATCGCGCGCTGTGGCGGCTGACGGTGTTGCCTTTGTGCGCGAAGATATTGGGGGCGGTGGCGCAGGGTCTTTCGGGCTGGTTCGCGGGCGCGGAGCTGCGCGTCGATCTGGATAAGGTGCCGGCGCTGGCCGAGGACCGGATGGCGCTGTGGCGCGAGGTGTCGGCGGCCGACTGGCTGACGGCGGCCGAGAAGAAGGCGCTGCTGGGGGTGGATTAGCGAAGAAGCAGAAGAAGAGGATTCGCGCAGAGGCGCAGAGAACGCAGAGGTGGCGGTTCGGTGTTGCTGGGCCGGTCGATGACGCAGACGGATGAAAATATTGGGCGGCTTTGCCGCCCTTTTTGCTGCGCTGCGTTCTCTGCGCGCATTTTTCCCATGCATAGGGAGATCAGGACATGGATGAGGAAGAGGCGCTGGCGCGGTTGATCGCGCTGGCAGGGACGGGTGCGGCCGGAGCTGCCGGTGCGCTCGATGCGGCGCTGCTGCGTGCGGTGGTCGAGGAGGCGAGCGAGCTGGGGGCGCGGCGGGCTTTGGCGCGGCTGGGGCTGGCCGATGAGGCGGCGCGCGATGACATAGTGGATCTGCGCCAGCTGCTCGGCGCCTGGCGCGATGCGAAGACGAGCGCGTGGAAGGCGGCGGTCGACTGGGCGGTGCGCGGGATGCTGGCGTTGCTGGTCGTCGGGCTGGCGGTGAAGCTGGGGTTGCCGGGGTTGCTGCGGTGACGGCGGCGGCGCTCGCCGCGCCGCGCGCCGGGGGCGTTCGCTTTGCGGGCTATGCGTCGGTGTTCGACCGGGTCGATCGCGGCGGCGATGTGGTGCGCTCGGGGGCTTTTGCCGCGAGTTTGCGGGTGCGTCGGGCGGTGCCCCTGTTGTGGCAGCACCGGCCGGGTGCGGTGATCGGGACGATCGAGACATTGGCGGAGGATGCGCGCGGGCTGCGCGTCGTGGCGCGGGTGACGGATGGCGTCGCGGCGGGGCTGGTCGCGCGCGGGGCGCTGACCGGATTGTCCTTTGGATATCGGGTGGCGGCGGCGCGCGGGGTTCGTCCTCGCGAGTTGCTGGCGCTCGATCTGGCCGAAGTGAGTTTGGTTGCGATGCCGATGCAGCCGCTGGCGCGGGTGATTGCTGTGGATTTCTTGAAGGAGTGACGGGAATGGAATTTGATGTGGAAGTGAAAGCGGATGCGCTCGACGGGGCGTTCGATGCGATGCTGGCGGCCGAGGCGGTCGATGAGCTCAAGGCGTCGGTGGCGGCGCTGAAGGCGCAGGTCGATGCGCAGACGGTGGCGGCGTCGCGGCTGCCGCTCGACGGAGCCAAGGCGGCCGATCCGGCGCGCGATGCCTTTGTCGAGCGTTACCTGCGGCGCGGGGTCGATGCCGGAGTGGAGATGAAGAGCCTGTCGGGGGCCAGCGGCGGCGAGGGCGGCTATGCGGTGCCGCGCGAGATCGACGGGACGATCGCGGCGACGCTGAAATCGCTGTCGCCGATCCGGTCGGTCGCAACCGTCGTGCAGACGGGATCGAGCGGCTATCGCAAGCTGATCGCGACGGGCGCGATGGGCGCGGGCTGGGTCGGCGAGACCGCAGCGCGGCCCGAGACGGCGACGCGCAGCTTTGCCGAGATCGTGCCGCCGTCGGGCGAGCTTTACGCCAATCCGGCGGCGAGCCAGGCGATGCTGGACGATGCGATGTTCAACGTCGAGGACTGGCTGGCCGACGAGCTGGCGCGCGAATTTGCGGTCGCCGAGGGGACGGCGTTCGTGAGCGGCAATGGCACGAACCGGCCGAAAGGCATATTGTCCTATGCGACGACGAACGAGGTCGACGGCGTCCGCGCGTTCGGGACGTTGCAGCATCTGGCGTCAGGGACGGCAGGGGCCTTTCCGGCGGCGAACCCGCAGGACAAGCTGGTCGAGCTGGTCCACAGCCTGCGTGCACCCTATCGTCAGGGCGCGGTGTGGGTGATGAACAGCGATACGCTGGCGCGCATCCGCAAGTTCAAGACGACCGACGGGGCGTTTCTGTGGCAGCCGGGGCTGGTCGAGGGGCAGGCGGCGAGCCTGCTGGGCTATCCGGTGGTCGAGGCCGAGGACATGCCCGATGTGGCGGCGAACAGCCTGTCGATCGCCTTCGGCAACTTCCGCGCCGGCTATCTGGTTGCCGACCGCGGCGAGACGCGTATCCTGCGCGACCCGTTCAGCAACAAGCCCTTCGTGCATTTCTATGCTACAAAAAGGGTCGGCGGCGCGGTGATCGACTCGCAGGCCATCAAGCTGATGAAATTCGCCGCCAGCTGACACGGCGCTGGCGTGCGATGGGCGCCCGGTCCCTGTTCCTCTATCCCTTTCGGTAGCGGGGGCCGGCCGCCGATCCAGCCAGCAGATCGGCCATAGCGCCCGCCCACTTTCGCGAAGAGGGAGAGGCGGCGGACATAAATCGGAAAACGAAAGGATGGGCGATGGGGGCGACAAGCCTGTTGCCGGGCGATGCCCCGGTGAGCCTGAACGAAGCGCGCGACTGGTTGCGCATGGGGGCGGCGACCGACGATGCGATCGTCACGGGATTGATCCTTGCAGCGACCGGCATTTGCGAAGCCTTTGTCGGCGCGTGGCTGATGATCCGGGACGTCGAAGAGGTGCTGACGCTGCGGGGCGGGAGCGTGCGGCTGAGCGCGCGTCCGGTGGTGACGATCGGGACCGTCACCCTGCTGGGGCCGGAGGAGATGGCGACGGCGGTGGAGGCGGACGCGTATCGCCTGCGCCGCGATCGCGACGGGACCGGGCGGCTGGCGATCGATCGGGCCGGTGACGGCGCGCAGCTGCGCGTCGCCTATCGCGCCGGAATCGCCGAAGATGCAGGCGCCGTCCCCGAAGCCATCCGCCACGGCATTCTGCGCATGGTCCGGCATCTGCACGATGCGCGCGACGGGGAGGGCGCACCGCCGCCAGCCGCAATCGCGGCGCTCTGGCACCCCTGGCGGCAGATCACGTTGGGAGGGGCGCGATGACCGGCGCCGAACAGGCGGTGCGCGGCAGGGCATTGGCATTGCTGGCGGCCGACGGCGCGCTGGCCGGGCTGGTTCATGGCGTCTTCGACGGCGTCCCGGCGCGGGCGAGCGCGCCCTATGTGGCGGTGGGGCCTGCCGAAGGGGTTGATTGGGGAACCAAGGACCGGACCGGGCGCGAGGTCCGCCTGACGCTGACACTGACGGGCGTGGGGGGCGCGGTCGACGATCGGGCGTCCGCGCGCATTGCGGCGGTGGCGCCGATGATGCGAGGGGCCGCCGATGGCTGGTCGGTCGTGAGCGCGCGGGTGATCCGGACGCGCTTTGCCTTTGGGCGCGATGGCGGCTGGCGGCACGACACCATCTGGCGCTGCCGCTGTCTGATGGCGTGAGATTTTTCGGTCGCGTGCAGTGTGCACAAGCGCCGGTTGCAACCCGTCCCGGGCCCCGGCTTTCGCCGGGGAGCCATAGAGGGAACGGGAAGGACGCCGGCGGCGATCAGTCGCCAGGCATCGTGTTGGTGTCGGCGTAATCCTTATATTTGTCGACGAAATTGGCGTGATAATCGTCGACCTGCATGTCGGCGTCCTCGGATGCGACCTTTTCGGAATCGCCGCCCGAGCGGCTGAACGCGATCACCGCGCCCCGAAAGGCGGCGCGTTCGTCGTTGCAGATCGATTTGACCGCCACTTCGAATTCGCCGGCCGGCATTTTGGCCTCCAGCGACTTCTTCACATTGTCGCGGAGGCACTTGGTGAAGGCGGCGCGCGTCGTGTCGACCGTTGCGGTCGGCGCGGGCGCCATGGCGGCCAGCAATATTGTCGTGATCAGCATCCTGCGACTCCCCGTTAACGCATGATTTTTCAGGTGAGGAGAATAGACGATGGCGATTGAAAATGGGAGCGCTTTTCTGCTCAAAATCGGTGATGGCGCGGTGCCGCCCGCCTATCGCACCGTTGCGGGGCTGCGCACGACCCAATTGTCGGTCAATGGCGAGGCGGTCAATGTCACGACCAAGGATTCGGGCGGCTGGCGCGAGCTGTTGTCGGGCGCCGGGGTGCGTTCGGTTTCGGTGAGCGCCGCGGGCATTTTTACCGGGTCCGATGCCGAAGTGCGGCTGCGCGGTCATGCGCTGGCGGGCGCGATCGATGCCTATGAACTGAGTTTCGAAAGCGGTGAGCGGATGCAGGGGCGGTTCCTGGTCACGCGGCTCGATTATGCCGGCGATTATAATGGCGAGCGCAATTACACGCTGAACCTGGAATCGAGCGGCGCGGTGATCAGCCTGTGAGCGCGGCCAACGCCTTGCGCGGGGAGGCCGAACTGCGCGTCGGAGGGGCGGTACTGGTGCTGCGCCCGAGCTTTGCCGCGCTGGTCGCGGCCGAGGCAGAGCTTGGGCCGTTGTTCGCGCTGGTCGAGCGCGCCGCCGATGGGCGGCTGGGGCTGGGCGAGATGACCTGCCTGTTCTGGCATTGTGTCCGCGACCGCGCGGAGGGGCTGACGCGCGAGGCGGTGGGCGAGGCGGTGGTCGCGGCCGGACTGGCGGCGGTGACGCCAGCGCTGCGCGTGCTGCTGGGACAGATTTTACAGGGGCGGTGAGGTGGCGCGCGAGGTTGGCAGGCCAAGGTCTCTCACTTTCAGAAGCCTGCCACCATTTCGTCATGCTGAACTTGTTTTAGCATCCATGGCCTGTCCTCTCGTTCGACGCGGCGCTCATGGAAAAGGCAGGCCATGGACCCTGAAACAAGTTCAGGGTGACGAGGGGCAAGGTGATGAGTGAGGGGCTTTTTGGCGCTGCGGCGCTGCCTTTGCTCGGCCTGATGGCGCGGGTCGCGGGGTGGCGGCCGACGGAATTTTGGGCGGCGACGCCGGCCGATGTGGCGGCGGTGCTGGCGGGCTGGGTCGATGAGGACAGCGAAGCGCCGCTGGGCCGGCATGGGCTGGCGGCGATGATGGAGGCATTTCCCGATGGATGAGATCGACGAGATGGTGGTGGCGGTCCGCGCCGACACCGGGGCGTTTCGCCGCGACATTGCGGTATTGCGCGCCGAGCTGGGCGGCGGGCTGACGACCGCCGCCGATGCGGCGGGGCACGGGATCGAGCGGGCGCTGAACCGCGCGATCATATCCGGGAAGCTGGGGTTCGAGGATCTGAAGCGGATCGCGCTGTCGGTGATGGCCGATATCGCGCGCGCGGCGATTTCGAACGGGATCGGCGCGGCGATGGGGGGAAGCGGCGGATCGGGCGGCGGCGGTGGATTGTTGCAGCTGGGAATGAGCCTGGCGACGGCGCTGTTCGGCGCGCCCGGACGCGCGACGGGCGGGCCGGTAAGCGCGGGGCGCGCCTATCGCGTCGGCGAGCGGGGCCCCGAACTGTTCGTGCCGACCGCGAGCGGGCGGATCGAGGCCGCAGGCGGGACGGTGCACAACATCGCGATCACGGTGAATGTGCGCGGTGAGACGGGAAGCGACCCGCAGCGGCTGGCACAGACGGGGCGGCAGCTGGCGCGCGCGGTGCGGCGTGCCGTCGCTGCCGGAGAGGAATGATGGGCTGGGCGTTGGCGGCGGCCGAGCCGCATCATCGCAAGGGGTGGCTGAAACGCTTTGACCCGCGTTACTGGACGGTCGATTTTGCGCGTCCGATGATGGCGAGCGTTGTGAGCGAGACGCCGGGGATGCTGCGCGTCGAGGCGGTCTTTTACCGGAAGCAGGATCTGGCGGGGCTGATCTGGGAGAGCGAAGACCGCTGGGATCATCCTTTGCTCGCCTATGAGACGCGGCGCGATTTTCGCCGCACGCAGCTGACATTTCGCTGGCGGTCGGGCGGAATGAAGCCGCTCGACGCGCTGCACGGGCCGACGTTGACGATCGAAGGGCGCGATGCCGCGGGGAACCCGCGCGCCTGGTATGTGCGGCTGTGGAATTATGCGGCCGGAACGGCCGAGGATGCGCTCGTCAGCCTTGATTTCGATGCGCTGGTAGGCGGGTTTCTGTTGCCGGACGAGGCCGACCCCGTGTGGGCGGGCGACATCGACCGAATGTTCATTTCGCTGGTGCCCCCGTCCTTCGATGGCAGCGACGGCGTGCTGTCCGCTCCGGCCGAGGGCTGGGCCGAAATGAGCGAGATCGTCTGTTCGGGATCGGGGTCGGTGCTGGCGATCGGCGATGTGACGATGCCCGAGCATCGTCTGGGGATCGCGAGCGGATATGACGACAGCTATCATCTGACCCCGGGTCGGCTGGTGCGGCAGATCGTCCAGCTGGGTTATCGCGGCGATGTCGTCCATTATGTCGGGATGAGCCATTATATGCGGCTCGAGGCGCTGGGCGGCGGTTTTTACGCCAGCCTCGCGGGCGGGGTGCTCAATGCGCCTTGCACGGCGTGGCACGCGGGGTTCGCGGGGGCGTGCAAGGCGGCGGGGCTGGGTCTGATCTGGTCGCTGTCCTATGAATATTTCGACGCCTATTGCTGGAACGACTGGAAGCAGCGCGCGGCCGACGGGTCCCCGGCGCTGACCGGCTGGGAACCGCCGTCGACGCTGTTGTCGCCCGCCAATGCGGTGGCGATGGGATATTTGCAGCTGGTCGCGCGGGCGTTCGTCGCGATCGGACGCGGCGCGGGACTGCCGCTGAAATTCCAGGTCGGCGAGCCATGGTGGTGGATCGCGAGTGGCGGCCGCCTTTGCGCTTATGACGATGCGACGACGGCGGCGCTGGGGTCGGCGAGCGTGGTGATGACCGATGTGCGCGGCGTGCTGGATACGGGGCAGCGGGCGATGCTCGACGCGCTGGGTGCGCTACTCGCGACGTCGACCGCGGCGCTGGTCGCGGCGGCGCGCGATGAGGCCGGGACGGCGGGGCTGGTCAGCCATTTGCTGGTCTTTCTGCCCACCGTCCTCGATGCCGCGGCCCCTGAGGTGCGGCGCGCCAATGTGCCGGTCGGCTGGGCGGCGCCGGCGTTCGATGTGCTGCAGCTGGAGGATTATGACTGGGTCACGAGCGGACGCGGCGCCGAGACGGCGGGCGGTGTTGCGGCGATGGTCGAGCGGCTGGGCTATCCGGTGGACGAGCAGCATTATTTTTCGGGCTTTGTGCTGAACGCCGAAGACCGCGCGCAATGGGGGCCGATCGCCGATGCCGCCGATGAAGCGCGGCGTGCGGGGGTGGCGCGGGTGTTCGTCTGGGCGCTGCCGCAGGTCGCGCGCGACGGTTTTATGACCTTTGACGGGGAGGATGATGTGCAGGCCTTTGATGCGGTGGATTTCCCGCTGGCGATCGGCCGCGAGGCGATGGTGGTGACTGAATTTTCGACCCAGATCATCGCATCGCCGTCGGGGCATGAGCAGCGCGCGAGCGAATGGGCCGAGGCGCGGATGCGTTATGATGCGGGGCCGGGGGTGCGGTCCGAAGCCGATGTCCGGACGCTGGCCGATTTTTTCCGCGCCCGGCGCGGGGCGGCGCGCGGGTTTCGCTTTCGCGATCCGTTCGATGCCAGCTCGGCCGCCGATGGCGCGATGCCGGGGGCGAACGACCAGTTGCTGGGGATCGGCGACGGGAGCCGGCGGCAGTTTGTGCTGGTTAAGCAATATGGCGACGGCGATGCGGTGCAGATGCGCACGATCCGCCTGCCGGTCGCGCACAGCGTGCGCGCGTCGCTGGATGGGGTGGAGACGGCGGGTTTTTCCGTGACGGGGGCGGGCGAATTGCTGTTCGATGCCGCGCCCGCGCGGGGGGCGACGGTGCGCGCGGGCTTTCTGTTCGACGTCGCGGTGCGCTTTGCCGAAGACCGGCTGGAGGTCAGCCGCGCGACCTTTCTGGCGGGCGAGATCGCGAATGTTCCGCTGATCGAGGTGCGGGCGCCATGGTGATGCCGGAAACGTTGAGCGCGGCGCCCGGCTGGCTGCGCGAAGAGCTGGTGACGCTGGCCTGGTGCTGGCGGCTGTCGCGGCGCGACGGGGTGGTGATCGGGCTGACTTCGCACGACCGCGACCTGATGGTCGGCGGGCTGGTCTATCGCGCCGCGCCGGGGATGAAGCCGTCGGCGCTGGAGACGAGCGACAGTCTGGACATGGAGACGCTTGACCTGGAGGGCGGGCTGGCGAGCGATGCGATCGCGGCGGACGATCTGGATGCCGGGCGCTGGGACGGCGCCGAACTGACGCTGTTCGTCACCGACTGGACCGCGGCGGATGCGGCGCCGGTGACGGTGGCGCGCGGGTCGCTGGGCGCGGTCGAGCGGCGCGGGACGGCCTTCACGGCCGAATTGCAGGGGGTGACGCGGATGCTCGACCGGCCGGTGTGCCCGGCGACCTCGCCGAGTTGCCGTGCCGATCTGGGCGACCGGGCGTGCCGGGTCGACCTGGCGCCGCGCACGCATTTCCGGCGGGCGATCGCGGTCGCGGGGCGGATCGTGACGCTCGACAGCGCGGTAGACGCCATGGCCTTTGGCGAGCTGATGTGGATCGAGGGCGCCAATTGCGGGCTGGTGTCGCCGGTGATCGCCGCCGAGGGCGCGGCGCTGCATCTGGCTGAGGGGCCGCCGCTGACGGCGGTGCTGCCGCTGCGCGTGCGGCTGACCGAAGGGTGCGACAAGCAGCTGGCGACCTGTCGGACGCGTTTTGCCAATGCGGTGAATTTTCGCGGAGAAGCTCACCTGCCTGGCAATGACCTGCTGACGCGTTATCCCGGTGGATGAGGTCGGCGCGCACGCTTTTGCGGCGGCGCGGGCGATGGTCGGGGCGCCGTTCCGGGCGCAGGGATGTGATCCGGCGACGGGGGTCGACTGCGTTGGGCTGGTGTGGGCGGCCTATGCGGCGGCGGGGCTGCGGCTTGTGCGGCCGCGAGACTATCCCCTTCGCGGGTGGGCGCGGGCGCGCGTGGAGGCGGCCCTGACGGCGGCCGGTTTCGTGGCGGTCGATGCGGATGTGCGCGACGGGGACGTCGCGTTGATCGTTTTTGCGGCGGGGCAATTTCATCTGGGGCTGATCGGGCCGGGGAGTCTGGTCCACGCGCATGCGGGGCTGCGGCGGGTGGTCGAGACTCCCTTTGATTCAAAGGCAGAGGGCGCGGCGCTGTGGCGCTTAGGGAGTTTATGATCATGGCGACATTGGTGCTGACGGTGGTTGGCGGGATCGTGGGCGGGCCGGTCGGGGCGGCGATCGGGGCCGCCGTCGGCCAGCAGATCGATGCCGCGATCTTCAAGCCCAAGGGGCGCGAGGGCCCCCGGCTGGCCGATCTGAAAGTGCAGGCATCGACCTATGGCCAGCAGATCCCGCAAATGTTCGGGACGATGCGCGTCGCGGGGAGCGTCATCTGGGCGACCGACCTGATCGAGCGGCGCAGCAAGCGCGGCGGCGGCAAGGGGCGGCCGTCGGTGACCGAATATAGCTATGCCGCGTCGCTGGCGGTGGCGGTGTCGTCGCGGCCGGTTCGGGCGATCAAGCGCATCTGGGCCGACGGCAATCTGCTGCGCGGGACGAGCGGGACGTTTCAGGAGCGCTGCGTCTTTCGCTGGCACGACGGCAGTGAGGATCAGCCGGTCGATCCGCTGATCGCGTCGGCGGTCGGCATGGCGTCGGCCAGCGCGTTTCGCGGGCTGTCCTATGCGGTGTTCGAGGAGCTGGAGCTGGCGAGCTTCGGCAATCGCATTCCGTCACTGACCTTTGAGGTCGAGGCCGATGCGGGCGATATCGATGCGGGGATGGTGGGCGATGCCTTGCTGGGCGAGCCGGGGCGCTGCACCGGGCGCTGGCCTTTTGCAGGCTATGCCGCGTCGGGCGACCGCGCGCGCGAGGCGCTGGCGCCCCTGTTCGAAGCCGATGCGGTGCGGCTGGTGAGCCGGCCCGACGGATGGCGGCTGGCACCTGCGGTGCTGGCCGGCGCGCCGGTCGCGCTGGCGGATTTCGGCGAGGCGCGGCGGAGTGAGGCTGTAGGTGATTGTGCCGAGCGGCGGCGCGCGCCGATGGATGCGCTGCCGGGGGTGATCCGGCTGCGTCATTATGAACCCGGGCGCGACTATCAGCTGGGGCAGCAGACGAGCATCGTCGCGGGCGGCGGGGTGCGCGAGGAACGGATCGACCTGCCCGCGGTGCTGTCCGCCGGGTCGGCGCGGGCGCTGGCGCGGCAGATGGCTGGCGCAGTGGCCGACGGCCGCGAGGCGCTGGTGTGGCGCGGCGACCTGGGCGCGCTCGCGCTGCCGGTCGGCGGGGTGGTGACTTTGGCCGATGGCGGCGCCTGGCGGCTTGCGGGGCGGACGGTGCGCGATCGCGATATCCTGCTCGAACTGCGCCGCCACCAGCCCTTGCCGGTCGATGGCGCCGGCGCCGATCCGGGCACGCCGGTCATCGCGCCCGACTGGCCCGATGCCGTCGGCACGGTGCAAATCTTCGACCTGCCCAATATCGGCAGCCCGGCGGCGAATGCACCGCGGTTGCTGGCGGCGGGCGCGGGAAGCAACGACGGCTGGCGCGGCGCCGACTGCTGGTTCGTCGCGGCGTCCGGATCGGCGCCGGTTGCCGTCGGCGCATTGCGCCCGGCAGCGGCGCTGGGGGTGCTGGCCGAGCCGCTGGGAGCGGGGAGCCTTGCCTTGTTCGACGGTGTCAGCCGTGCGCTGGTCACGCTGGTCAATCCGGCGATGACATTGGAATCGATCGACGACGCGCGGCTGCTGGGCGGCGCAAACCGGGCGATGATTGGCGGCGAGTTGATGCAATTCGGGCGCGCCGAAGCGGTGGCCCCCGGGGTCTGGCGCTTGTCGCGGCTGCTGCGCGGGCGCGGCGGCACTGAAGATGCGATGGCGCACGGCGCGGGTGCGCCCTTCGTGCTGCTGGGCGACCCGGCGGCGCTGATGCTGCCCGATGAGCTTGCCGGTGCGGCCGAAGGCACCGGAGCGACGCTGCAATGGGCGCCGCGCAATGGAGTGGCGCTGACCGAAGTTCATGTGCCCGGCGATGCGCTGGCGCTCCGGCCGCTGGCGCCGGTCCATGGGCGGATCCGGAGCGACGGGGCGGGCGGCGTCCACATCGGATGGGTGCGGCGCAGCCGCGTCGATTCGGGATGGCGCGACCATGTCGACCTGCCGGTGGGAGAAAGCCGCGCTGCCTGGCGCGTAGCGGTGGTTCCTTCCGTTGCCGGCGTCGGGCCCTGGGAATGCCTGACGCCCGAGCTTCATATCCCGGGGGCTGCTCTCGCGTCCGTACCGCCGGGGCGGGCGATCGAAATCCGCCAGATCGGGGATTTCGCGCTGTCGCTGCCCCTTTCCCTAACGCTCCTGTGAAAGGATGACAGCATGACCGATATTCCCGCGACCCCGCGCTTTGCGCTTCCGCTGCTGGCGATGGCGCAGGCGCAGAAAGAGGTGACGCACAATGAGGCGCTGACCCTGCTCGATGCGCTGACCCATATGGCGGTCGAGGATGGTCCCTGGAACGATCCGCCGACCGCGCCGCTGGAAGGGCAATGCTGGCTGGTCGGCGCCGCCCCGACGGGTGTCTGGGCAGGCGAGGCGGGCGCTGTGGCCATATGGTCCGCCGGAGGATGGCGCTTTGCCCCGCCCCGCGCCGGAATGCGCGCCGTGCGACTGACCGACGATGCGTGGCTGCGGTGCAACGGCGGCGGGTGGTCTGAACCGGCAACGATAGCGGCCCCCGCGGGCGGTATTACGGTGGATTCCGAGGCGCGATCCGCCATCATGGCATTGATTCTGCACCTCGGCGCGCAGGGCCTTCTGATTTCGGGCTAATTTTGCACCTATTCGCGGGCTAAGTGCGACTTTTGGGCAACATATTGGCGATTTGTTGGGTTGCGCGGAACCAAAGGCGCGAGTAGGACGTCTGACGAGACGTAAAGCTCAATTGAAAGGGGAATTTATTATGAGGAAGCTAGCCGTCGCCGTGGCGTTGGCCTCCACTGCCCTGGCGTCGCCTGCTCTGGCACGCGACAACTCATGGTATGTTGGTGTTGGTGGTGGTGTGATGATCGTTGAGGACATGGACCTCGACATCGGCACCGTCCAGAACGCAGGCACTCTCGATCACCGGAAGGGTTATGACTTCGAAGGTACCGTCGGTTATGACTTCGGCGGTTTCCGCGCAGAAGTCGAAGTCGGCTATCGCGAAGCCGACATCAAGGGCGGCACTTTTGGTGCACCCGGCATTCCGCAGGGAAGCGGCGCTGGTACCCTGTTCACTGGCACGACGCCGCTGAATGGCGACTCCAACGTCCTTAGCTTCATGGTCAACGGCATGCTCGACTTCGGTGACGATGACGGGCTGCAGGGCTTCGTCGGCGGTGGCGCCGGTGTCGCTCGCGTCTCGGTCGAACCGGTCTTCGCCGGTGCGTTCCTTGACGATTCGGACACGGGCTTTGCCTGGCAGGCGATCGCGGGTATCCGCGCTCCGCTGACCCGCAACTGGGATGCCGGCCTGAAGTATCGTTTCTTCAACGCCGACAATCTTGATCTGGTCGATCAGGGCGGCCGCGACGTTTCGACGCGCTTCCGTTCGCACTCGATCCTGGGCACGCTGACCTACAACTTCGGTGGCGCTGAAGCGGCTCCGGTCGTGGCACCTCCGCCGCCCCCGCCGCCCCCGCCGCCCCCGCCGCCTCCCCCGCCGCCGCCTCCGCCGGTGGTGTGTGAGCCTGGACCGTATATCGTGTACTTCGACTGGGATCAGTCGAACATCACGCCGGAAGCGGCTTCGACGCTCGACAACGCGATCAGCGCATACAACCGTGGTTGCACGGGTACGCAGGTCATGCTCGCCGGTCACGCTGACCGTTCGGGTTCGGCCAAGTACAACGTCGGCCTGTCGCAGCGTCGCAACGACGCGGTTCGCAGCTATCTGACCGCTCGCGGTATCTCGGACGGCTCGATCAGCGCAGAAGCGTTCGGCGAAACCCGCCCGGCCGTTGCAACCGCCGATGGCGTCCGTAACGACCAGAACCGTCGCGTGGAAATCACTTACGGTCCGAACTCGGGCATGTAAGACCGGTTTCCATTCCGATGGAATGGGACGAAAAAGAGGGGCGGTGCCGCAAGGCGCCGCCCTTTCTTTATGGGCGTTTGGTAGTTTTGCGCCGCTATTCGACCTGCACTACGCCGTGCCGTTGGTCGCGACGAGACGGATGATCAGGCCGTCGCTCTGGCGGTGGACGCTGCCAGCGGCGACCCTGCCGCCCGGCCGCATCGCTTCGCCGGCCGCCGCCTAGCCGTCCTGAATTTCAACGCGGCTGCGGAAACAGGCTGCTTCGTCGCGCAGCGCGCTCGCAGTGAGGGCGCCCGCCCGCGATGCCGACAAGCGCCACCAGCACCAGCACCATCCATCGCGCCCCGCGTTGCGAGGGTGCGATCGCGACTTGCCTTTGTGGAATTATGATATACCATGACATAAGGGCATGGGGATGGTCTTGTGCCTCGACGAGGGGATGGCCGCCGATCGAAGCGCGTGGATCCGCCCCCGAACCGGGAGAGAGATTATGCGCCGACGCCGCAGCATTTTCCGTGCCGACCCGAATGGCGACCCCGACATCAACACGACGCCGCTGATCGACGTCATGCTGGTCATGCTGGTCATGTTCATCATCACTATCCCGCCGCCGACGCACAGCGTCGATGTGACCTTGCCGACCGGGCCGGGCGACGTTGAGGTAGTCGACGAAAATCGCGTGACGATCGATACTGCCGACGTCATTCGCTGGAACGCGGAAGCGATTGATCTCGCCCAATTGGGGGCATTGGTGAAGGAAGCGTCCGAGCGCGCCGAGCCCGCAACGATCCTGCTGGAACCCGATGCGCGCGCGCGTTACCTGCGCGTCGATCAGGCGATCGGCGCGATCCGGCGCAACGGCGGCGAAAAGCTCGGCTTTCCGGGCATCCACAATTATCGGGATATGATCTGAGCGGCCCGGCCCGTGCTGAAAGCCTGCACGGGCCTGCCAGATACCGCATTCGGTCGGTGCTCCCTGCGGGACGCCAGTCGCACGCCTTCTTGTCCAGCCGCCGTATCACAGGCATTGTCTGAATATCAGCCTGAGCGAGGAGAGGGCGCGTGTCGAACCAGCAGCGACCCGATAGGATGTTGGGCGCCGAGGTGGCGCTGGACGCGCGTTTGCGCGCGATTGTGGCGGCCAGCCCGCTTTTCCGCGCAATATGGGATCGCTGGGACGCCGTCGCACTTCCCGGTTGCTGGGTGTCGGGAAGCGCGATCGCCCAGACGGTGTGGAACGCGGCTTTCGGTTTTCCGCCCGATCATGGGCTGGCCGATATCGATTTGGTCTATTTCGACGCTGCAGACATTTCCGAGCGTCGCGAAATGCGTGACGCCGAACGGGTGCGCGGCCTGTTTCCCACCCTGCCGCTAGCGATCGACATCAAGAATGAGGCGCGTGTTCACCTGTGGTACGAGGGCAAGTTCGGTTATCCGATTCCGCCCTATCGTTCGATTGAACATGCGATCACGACCTTCCCCACGACGGCAAGTTCGGTGGCGATCCGGCCCGGGGCCGACTATCTTGAAATCTTTGCGCCTTTTGGGCTGGCGGATATGTTCGGGGGCATGGTCAGGGCGAACAACGTCCAGATTACACAGGATATTTATGAACAGAAGGCGCGGCGCTGGCACGGCTGCTGGCCGGCGCTGACGATCGTCGGCTGGCACGACGAGGGATAGCGCGGACCCTCCCGCTTCGAGGGCTGAAAGATTCGCCTCTGCGTCGCCGGGTCGTTTCAGGCGGCGGGGGCGGTTCCCGGGCGCAGATAGGACATCATATAGCTGACATAGTCGGCCTTGCCGAGCGGGACGCCCATGTGGCGGAGGATCGAGTAAGCCGCGACGAGGTGAAAATAATATTGGGGCTGCGCCCAGTCGCGAACATAGGTGAGCGCGGTCATGTCGAAGGCCATGCCGTTCGGCAGGTCGAAACCGACAGGGCGGCCGGGATCGCCATCGAAGGTCGCCGCATCGACGGTGTCGAGCCAGGCGAGCGTCGTTGCAATCTGGTTCTGAAGTCCCGCAAAATCGCTGGCATCGTCGGCGAAAGCGGGGGCTCCGGCGGCGCCGAGCCGCGTTGCCGGCTGCATCGCCTGTGCGCAAGTGAAGCGGACCTGTGAGGCCAGCGGGAACATGTCGGGCGCGAGGCGTGCGGCGACGAACTGCAACTCGCCGACGCCATTTTCCGCCCCCCAGGCGAGCGCCTTGTCGAGCTGGCCCGACAGGGCGCGCAGACCATTGGCATAGGCGGGCACGGAAAGATCATAGAGCGTCGTCATGTTACATCCTTCGAAGGGGTGCGTGTCAGGCGGCGGCGAGATTGTCCTGGAACTGGAGCCGCGCGAGGCGGGCGTAGAGGCCGTCGGCCGCGACGAGCGCGTCATGCTTGCCCTCTTCGACGATACGGCCGTCGTCCATCACGATGATGCGGTCGGCGGCGCGCACGGTCGCGAGGCGATGGGCGATGACGATCGTCGTGCGGTCGTGCATCAGCGTTTCGAGCGCATCCTGCACCAGTTTTTCGGATTCGGCGTCGAGCGCCGAAGTGGCTTCGTCGAGAAGCAGCAGCGGGGCGCGGCGGAGCAGCGCGCGCGCGATCGCGACGCGCTGGCGCTGGCCGCCCGACAGGCGGGCGCCGCCCTCTCCCATGAAGGTGTCGAGCCCCTGCGGCAGCTTGCGCAGAAACTCCTCGGCATTGGCGGCGCGCGCGGCGTCCCACAGCTCGTCGTCGCTTGCGGCCCAATTGCCATAGCGCAGATTGTCGCGTGCGGAGGCGGCGAAGATCACGGTTTCCTGCGGCACCATCGCGATGCGGGCGCGGATGTCGGCGGGATCGGCCTCTGTCAGCGGCACGCCGTCGAGCAGGATCTGGCCCCCTTGCGGATCGTAGAAACGCTCGGCGAGCTGGAACAGGGTCGACTTTCCCGCGCCCGAGGGGCCGACGATCGCGATCGTCTCGCGCGGTTGAATGGCGAGCGAGAAATCATGAAGCGCCGGGGCGTCGGGGCGGGTCGGATAATGAAATTCGACATGGCGAAATTCGAGCGTGCCGACGGCGGGTTCGGGAAACGCGCGCGGGTTTGCGGGCGGTGCGATCCCGGGTTCGGCGTTGAGGAGTTCGCTCAGACGCTCGGCGGCGCCGGCGGCGCGGAGCAGGTCGCCATAGACTTCGGTGAGCGCGCCGAACGCGCCCGCGACGAGCCCGCCGGTGAGGACGAACGCGGCGATCGTGCCGCCGCTGATCGTCCCCGCAGCAACACCCGCGGCGCCGTACCAAAGCAGCGTCGTGATCGCGCCGAACAGCAGGCCGATCACGATCGCGGTCATCATCGCGCGCAGGCGGATGCGGCGCTTCGCCGTCTCGAAGGTCGATTCAACCGTGGCGGCGAAGCGTGTCGCTTCGCGCGCCTCTTGCCCGAAAGCCTGAACGATCTTCATCGCGCCCAATTGTTCGGCGGTGGTGGCGCCGATGTCGGCGACGCGGTCCTGGCTCGACCGCGAGACATTCTGCAGCTTTCGCCCGAGCAAGACGATCGGCATGATGATCACCGGAATGCCGAGCAATATGCCGCCGGTCAGCTTGGGCGAGAGCGAGAAGAGATAGGCGATCCCGCCGACCCCCATCACCAGATTGCGCAGCGCGACCGAGACGGTGGTGCCGACGACCTGTTCGATGATCGAGGTGTCCGACGTCATCCGCGAGGCAATTTCGGAGGGGCGGTTTTCCTCGAAGAATCCGGGGGCGAGGCTGAGCAGATTGCGCTGAACCGCCTGTCGGATATCGGCGACGGTGCGCTCGCCCAGCCAGCTGACGAAGTAAAAGCGGAGCGCGGTGGCGGCGGCGAGGAGCAGCACGATGACATAGAATAGCCGGAAATGCGGGGCGACATCGCCGCCGCCGGCGACGAAGCCGCTGTCGATCATTTCCTTGAACTGCCAGGGAATGGCGAGCGTCGCGAGCGCGGCGACGCATAGCGCGACCGCTGCAATTATCACCTGCAGCGGATAGCGGCTGGCATAATGCCAGATCATGCGGAGGCTGCCGAGCTTGCGGCGGCGCGGTTCCGGCGCTTCGCTCGCTGCGGGAAGGGCGGATGGTTCGGATGTTGTCGCCATTGCGATCGCCCTAGCAGCCGCGATGACGCGGCTCAACGTCGCAGAATGGAGCCGGGCTTCAAAGAGTGTGAAGGGGAACGCGATGATCGCGCTCCCTTTGGCCTCAGCGGTTGTCG
>Ga0307414_10000147_pt1 | contig 47511 bp, 35 predicted proteins | sample DK1Ometagenome_FD_203804 | JGI IMG/M metagenome (GOLD analysis project Ga0307414, IMG submission 203804) | Maize rhizosphere microbial communities from greenhouse at UC Davis, California, United States - DK15-O-3 | ecosystem: Host-associated > Plants > Roots > Rhizosphere > Soil | place: USA... | reverse complement strand
TGGCCAGCGGTTCCTCCCTGCCGCCAACGCGCAGGGTGACTCCGCCCGTCAGGCTAGGCGAGCCGATCACGCCGGGCATATTGTTCGCGGCGCGCAGTATCTCCAGCCAGTCCTTCAGGCCCCGGACATCATTGCGAACCTTGTAGCCGCGCAGCTTGACCGCCCCTTCGGGAAAGGCACGGATGCCGGGCTGAGGCGGGGGGCTGCGCAACTCGTCGGAGATGATGATGTGCGGGGCGGCGTCGATCAAAGTGGTCACGAAGTCCCGCTGGCTGCCGATCATCAGTGCCGAAACCGCCAGGAAAAAGCCGACACCGATGGCGACGCCGCTGACAGCAACGATGGTCTGCCGCCTGCGCCCTGACAGATGGCGGAACGCTATGTCGAGCAGCAGTAGCGGGGACCCGCTCATCCGTCGGCAACCTTCACCCGCTCGCCTGCTTCAAGATCGTCCGGCGGGTCGCGGATCACTGCTTCTCCTGCGCGAAGACCCCGTAGAATCTGGACCTCGTCCGTGCCGGTTATGCCGGTTTTCACCTGACGCAGCTGGGCCTTGCCGCCTTCCGCCGTCCACACCTGTTGGCCGCGCACGGCAGTCGCGGGGATTAAAAGTGCGCGTTGAACGCGCTTCGTTACGATATTGACCTCCAGCGTCAGGCCGAGCGGCAGGTTGGGCGCGTCCTCCAGCATCAGCCTTACGCGAAAGGCCCGCTCTATGGGATTTCCGCCCGGGGTGATTTCGCGCACACGGCCCTTGATGATGCGCCCTGGAAAGGCCTCGGTCGACATGACCGCTTCCTGGCCCGGGAGGATACGCGGCACGTCCCGTTCGTCCACGGCGGCCGTCACTCGAACCCGCGCCGGATCGCCTAGGGTCATGAGAACGCGGCTCGGCGTCGCCAAATCGCCCGGCTCCACGTCCCGCTTTAGAACGATGCCGTCGATCCCGGCGCGAAGCATATATTGCCCGATCCGTGCCGCGAAGGTCTGTTCGGCGGCTCTTGCTGCATCGGCGGCGGCGACCGCCTGATCGCGCGCAGCGCGGGTGACCCAGCCCTGCCGATAAAGAGCGAGGATTCGGGCCTCGTCGCGCGCTGCCCTGATCCTTTCGGCCCGGGCCTGCCGGAGTGCGGCCTGTTGCTCATCATCGGCCAGGCGAACGACGGGCTGTCCCCGGCGAACCCGCTGACCTTCATCGACCAGCACTTCGACAACCGGTGCTGTCACCCGTGCGGCGACGCTGACGGGCTGTTCTGGCTCAACGAAGCCGGTTGCATAGACCAGCTCGACGGCGGTTCCGTGTCTGGCGGCGGTGGTCTCCACTGTCCGGGGCTGTCCGGCCCACAGAAGATAGCCACCCCCTCCAAGCAGCAACGCCGCAAGCAGGGCTATCCATTTCCCACTGATTTTCATCGGCTTAGGCTATGAATGCCGGATGCGGCGCGCATTACGCGAAGATACTTATGGCTTTGCCCGTCCCGCATTCGGTCAATCCCCCCATTTCCGCCGCCGGGAATGAAGAGATACACTGGATCGGCGCGAAAAAACAGGTTCAGCCGGGAGATTAGCGGTGTTGGCCCGCTTGGCCACCATCCCCTATTCACTGGCCAGCAATGTGGGGGCTGGCTATAAAGCCCCATGACTTCGATCAAAGGGCGCGTCGCCATAATTGTCCCCGCCATGGCTCTTGTGCTGGCAGGGATTTCTTCCCCTGTATGGGCGGAGGCGCAGCATGTTTCCGCGCCGGCCACGCAAACGGTGCCCTGGCTCTACAAGGGCAGCGATGTACCCGTGGACCGGGCCTGGCTGTTCGGCGAACTTGAAAACGAATTGCGCTATGCCGTCCGCCACAACGGCGTCCCGCCGGGACAGGTGTCGATCCGCGTCCGCGTCGATGCCGGCTCGCTGATGGAAGAGAATGACGAATTGGGCTTTGCCCACTTCCTTGAACATCTGACCTTCCGTGGCTCCAAATATGTACCTGACGGTGAAGCCAAGCGGGTGTGGCAGAGGCTGGGCGCGACCTTTGGCAGCGACAGCAACGCGCAGACGACGCCGACCCAGACCGTTTACCGGCTCGACCTTCCCGACGCCACGGCCGCCGGGCTGGATGAAAGCATGAAGATATTGGCGGGCATGATTGCCCAGCCCGCCATTACCGATGCAAGCGTCAATGCCGAGCGTTCCGTCATTCTGGCTGAACGGCGCGAATCCTATGGGCCGCAGGTACGGGTGGCGGACGCCACGCGCGCGCTGTTCCTGGCTGGACAGCGTCTGGCCACGCATGGCCCGATTGGTACCGAGCAAACATTGCGGCAGGCGACCGCCAAGGGTCTGCGCGCCTTTCATGATCGGTGGTATCGGCCTGAAAATGTCGTGATCTCGATCGCTGGGGATGCCGACCCAGCGATGTTCGCAAAGTTGATCGAAAAACATTTCGGTGACTGGAAGGGGCAGGGGAAGGCCAGACCGCTCCCCGATTTTGGGAAGCCCGACGCCAATCTGCCCGAGAGCAAGGTTCTGGTCGAACCCGGCCTGCCCGTAATGCTCAGCCTTGCCTGGCTGCGGCCATGGGCGCTGAAGGATGATACGATCGCCTATAACCGGGAACGGTTGACGGACATGCTGGCGCTGCAAATGATCAACCGGCGGCTGGAGGCACGGGCGCGGGCGGGCGGCAGCTATCTTCAGGCCAATGTGGCACAGGAGGATGTCAGCCGATCCGTCGATGGCACCTTCATCAGCATCATGCCGATTGGTGAGGATTGGACTGCCGCGCTCAACGATGTGCGCGCCGTGGTGGAAGACGCCAAGGCGTCGCTCGCCACTCAAGGGGAGATCGACCGCGAATATCAGGAATTCGAAGCTTTGATGGCGATGTCGGTCGAAAACCAGGACACCGAGGCAGGGTCCAAGCAGGCGGACGATATCGTCAGCGCCGTTGATATCCGGGAGACGGTGGCGTCGCCCGAAACAGCGCTGCAGATATTCCGGGACATGAAGGCCAGCCTCACCCCCGAAAAGTTGCTGTTATCGACCCGCCGCGTGTTTGAGGGCGTTGCGATGCGGGCCATGCTGACACTGCCGTCCGAACAGCCTGAGGCGGAGACGAAATTGGCGGTGGCGCTGAACACGCCGGTCGATCCGGCGACGGACGTGCGCCTGACCGGTCCCGCTGTCACGGCTGACGCGCTGCCCAAAATGGGTGCGCCCGGAAAAGCGGTTTCACGGGAGACACTATCCGATCTTGGCATGGAGATGATCGGTTTTTCCAATGGCGTCAAACTGGCGTTGTTCGCCAATGCCGCTGAAAAGGAGAAGATCCGTGTCAATGTCCGGTTCGGTCATGGCTATCGGGCTTTCTCCCCAACCCGGCCGGTGCCCAGTTGGGCGGGCGGCCATGCGCTGTTGGCGAGCGGCGTCGGCGAGCTTGGGCAGGAAGAACTGGACCAGCTGACTACGGGCCGCCGCATGGGCATGCAGTTTTCGATCGATGACGATGCCTTTGAAATGAGCGCCGTCACCCGATCCGCCGATGTCGAGGACCAACTCCATCTGTTGGCCGCCAAGCTTGCGTACCCGCGCTGGGACCCGGCGCCCATACTGCGAATGAAAGCCGGCATATTGGCGGGCTATGATGCCATGTCGGGTTCACCGGGCAGCGTGCTGGCGCGCGACCTGACCGCTTTGTTGCGCGATGGCGACGTGCGCTGGCGAACGCCCAGCCGGACGGAAATCTCCGCGCTGACCCCGCAGGCCTTTCGATCGCTGTGGGAACCCATATTGAAGAGCGGGCCGATCGAGGTCCAGATTTTCGGCGACATCGACGCCGAGCGGGCAATCTCGCTGGTGGCCAAGACCTTTGGCGCGATGTCGCCGCGCAAGGATCTTCCCGTCGATCCTGTCAATCTGACGACGGGCATCCCGGCGCATGTGACAGCGCCGGTTGTTCTTCGCCATAGTGGAGCCAAGGACCAGGCAGCGGCGGTCATGGCCTGGCCGACAGCTGGAGGCTTTGCCGCAGCCAAGGAAGGCAGGCAGCTTGAGATACTGGCCCAGATTTTCAACGACCGGCTGTTCGAGGGCCTGAGGTCGCAGGACGGCGCGGCCTATAGCCCCGGCGTCGAAAATAGCTGGCCGTTCTCATTCGACAATGGCGGCTATATCGCCGTAACCAGCCAGCTGAATCCGGACAAGATCGGCTATTTCTTCACGACCATCGACCGGATCGCGGCCGACCTCGCCGCCAGACCGGTTAGTGCGGATGAGTTGCAGCGCACAGTCGCGCCGATGCGGAAACTGCTGGCGCGGGCCAGTACCGGCAATGCCTTCTGGATGTCGCAAATGGAGGGTGCGAGTTTCGACAACCGGCGCATTTCCATCATGCGTTCCATGCCGCGCGATCTGTTGCAGGTTACGCCAGCAGAGCTTCAGGCATTGGCGAAGAAGTATCTGGTGCCGGCAAAATCCTGGTCGGCCGTCGTGCTTCCGAACGGGGTGGAGGCGGAATAGCACCCCCTCTCATTTGCTCGTCCGGCTGTCGGACCATCCCTGAAATTGCCCGGCCTAACCCTTTTGCCTCATTGTGACCGAAAAGGCCGGAGCATATCCTCCGGCGATGCATCAGGGCATGATGTGGTCGGGGGATCTGGCATTGGTAAATTCCATCGATGCTGAAGCCATCAATGGCGAGCATTTCGACATCGTCATCATCGGGTCCGGGTTTGGATCCAGCTTTTTCCTGTTTCAGGCGCTACAAAAGTCCGGACTGCGCATCCTGGTCATCGAGCGGGGCAGGCATAATAGCTGGGAATGGCAAGTCGAACATCAGGACAACTCCAACATCGACCATAATACCACCTTCTCTGGAAGCAGCGACAAGCCGTGGAACTTCACCATTGGGCTAGGCGGCGGGACCAATTGCTGGTTCGGACAGGCGAACCGCCTTCATCCCACGGATTTCCGGCTGAAAACCCTCTATGGCGTAGGGCAGGACTGGCCCATCGACTATGACGAGATGGAGCCTTGGTACGCGCAGGCGGAAACAATCATGAGCATTTCCGGCGATCCGGAACTTTCCGCTATTTTCCCTCGGTCGATACCCTATCCTCAGCCGCCGCACCGCATGTCTGCGGCCGACCGGGTCATGAAACAGGCCCAACCGGACATGCATTTCGTCATGCCAACGGCAAGGGCGAGGGTGGCGACGGAAACGCGTCCGGCCTGTTGCTGCTCAATGCGCTGCAATCTTTGTCCTTCAAATGCGAAGTTCACCGTCAATAACAGCATGCTACCCACCTATCAGCATCCCAATGTTTCGGTGTGCCTCGAGTCAACCGCCCTTCGTTTCAACGGAGGCGGCAATTCCATCCAGTCGCTGGTCTTCGAAAATCGCGGCAAGGAACATGAAGTCAAGGCAGACCTGTTCGTTCTTGGCGCCAATTCTATCCACAGTCCGGCCATTCTGATGCAATCGGACATGGGTGGTGGCCTGACCGGGCGTGGGTTGCATGAAGGCTATGGCATTGGCGTTGAGGCCTATGTGGACGGCCTCGACAATTTCGATGGCAGCACCATCACCACGGGAGTCAATTACAGCCAGTATGACGGGCCGTTCCGTTCGGAATCGGGATCGGCCATGATTTCCTTCGAGAATCGCTGGCCGTTCGGATTGCGGCCGGAAAAGGGCCGTTGGCGGCAGATCGTTCCATTGACCATCGTGATCGAAGAACTGCCCGATGCGGAGAGTCGGGTGCTGCCCGGGAAAAAGTCCGATATACCCGAAGTGATCTATAATGGCCCCTCCGACTATGCGTTGAAGGGAGTGGAGCGGGTAATGGCGGCATTGCCCCAAATCCTTTCGCCGCTACCGGTCGAGGAAATTTTCTTGCGTAACCGGCGTAGGACGGAGTCCCACCATCAGGGAACCCTTCGTATGGGGCGCGATGCCGCCACGTCGGTGGTCGATGAGCATCAAATCCACCATCGTTGGCGAAACCTGGTCGCCGTCGGTGCTTCCGTCTTCCCCACCTGCACCAGTTCCGGCCCGAGCCTGACTGCGGCCGCTCTGTCGCTGCGTGCGGCCGATCACATCCTGTAGGGAGACCATTCATGGCTCTGACCGTCAACAGACGCCAACTGACAGGCGGACTTCTGGGGCTGATTGCGATTTCGGCCGCGGGCGTTGGCTGTGTCATGAGCTACGAAATCGCCGACTATATCTGGCAGGCGCTTTTCCGCATGTTGGGCGATTTCGACATGGCGGAAGCCGATATGGCAGCCTTTTCTGATGATTTTACCAGACCGATCGATCTTGAGGGGTGGACGGGCTGGATGTTGCGGGCCGGTGGACTGAGCCATATGGACGGCTATCTGACGGCAACGGGTCCACCCGGCGTTCACGAACGGTTCGAGGGCTTCGACCGCAGTTTGCTGGGAGCCTTCATCCTCTCCACCAATTTTCTGGACGTATATGAGCAAGGGCGAGGAACGGTTGTTTATTATGGCCCGAACGTGCCCTGCAGCAATCCTTTTTCCAAGTTTGATCCTGTATCTTAAAACGCCTCGGAGATCGAACAGGCAGCCGGACCAAGGATCACGACGAACAGTACCGGCAGGATGAACAGGATCAGCGGCACCGTCATGATGGCGGGCAGGCGGGCCGCTTTTTCCTCGGCGCGCATCATGCGCTCGTTGCGGAACTCCGCCGACAGCACACGCAGCGCGGACGCCAGCGGTGTGCCGTATTTCTCGGTCTGGATCATGGTGGTCACCACGCCCTTTACCGCGTCCAGCTTTACGCGCGTCGCCAGGTTTTCAAACGCCTGCCGCCGTTCGGTGAGGAAGCTGAGCTCGATGGCCGTCAACGTAAATTCATCGCCCAGTTCAGGATAGGCCTTAGCCAATTCTCTCGCCACGCGGTTGAAGGCTGCGTCAACGGTAAGGCCGGCCTCCGCGCAGATGACCAACAGGTCAAGCGCGTCAGGCAAGCCCTTGCGAATGGCGCCTGAACGCTTCGTAACCATGTTGTCGACGAAAAGGTCAGGGGCCTTGTAGCTGAGGATCAGCATCACCGCGAACGCGCCGAATTTCTTGAAGCTGCTCCAGTCCGGAAAGGCGTCGAGCGCATAGATGAACAGTGCAGCGCCGCCACCAAAGACGATCGGCATGACCATGCGTCCAAAAATGACGGCAATGGCCCAGTCTTTTGACCTAATGCCTGCCTGCGCCAGCTTGACCTGCGCTTCCTTCAACTGGTCGTCCTGCAAAACCTTCAGGCTCTGCAGGAATGACCTCATGCTGTCGGTCGTCTGGTTCTTCTTGACCAGCTTGGCGCGTCGGCGGGCCGTGGATGCGGTAATGCCCGCCTTCAGCTGCTCGCGGCGCTCATTGAGCGATTTGACGCGCCGGGCCATGGGGTCGCGCACGGTGGATGCCGCATAGATTGCAAGCAGCACGGCAAAGGTGGCCATGGCGGCGAGTAGCGTTCCAACATCGGTGCCGGTCAGGCCCATGAAGGTTGTTCCAGGGGGAGGGGTGGCTTGCATCTCTTTTTCCTCTCCCTCAAATCTCGAAATTGATCATCTGGGCCATGATGAACACGCCGATGCCCATCCAGCACAAGCCGCCGATCCCGATGATCTGCATCAGCCCCAGTCCGAACAGGCCCGCAGGGTCGCCGGTGAAGAAGGGCTCCATATAGCTGTAGTTGATGTAGCAGATCAGGCCGAACACGATGAACGGCAACGCGCCAATGATGTAGGCCGACGCCTTCGATTCCGAAGACATGGCCCGGATCTTCAGCTTCATCTGCGCGCGTTTGCGCAGCACTTCGGCAAGATTAGACAAGGTTTCGGCCAGGTTGCCGCCGGTTTCGCGCTGGATCGCCAGCGATATGACGAAAAACTGGAACTCCGGCGTGCCGAGGCGATCGGCAGTTTCCTGCAGCGCCGCGTCCATGGTGCGGCCAATCTTGATCCGCTCCGTAATCATCTTGAATTCCTCGCCCACAGGGCCAGGCACTTCGCTTGCGACAACGCCAAGCGTCTCGGAAATCGGCAGGCCCGAGCGCAGGCCCCGGACGAGAAGTTCCAGGGCGTCGGGGAAGTTCACGGTAAACTTCATCGTGCGCTTGTTGATGAGATGGCCCACGACCATGTGAGGCAAACCCAGCCCGACAAACAGACCCAGGAAGATGGCGAGCAGCGGCGCCCAGCCGCGCAGCAGCAGGGTCAGGGCAACCAGTACCGCCAATCCCACGCTGGCCCAGGCATATTGCCCCAGAGTCCAGCTCTTGCCCGTCATCTTGATGCGCTTGTGCAGCATTTCCGGATTGGGGATGAGTGAGGTCAGCATGCCGTTCGTTTTGGGCATGTTGGAAATGGCCTTGCGCATCTGCGCTTCGACGAATGCCGTCGCGGAATCGCCATGACGGCCCCGCACAAGTGCGAGACGGCGCGCCTGCGCCTTGTCGGCCGATGGACCGGAAAAGGCGAAGATGAGCAAGCTCAGGACGCTGGTTAGCGCCACGATCAACAGAATGAACTGCATATTCGACATGCTCAGGTCCCGCTAATGTCCTGTCGTTCCGTCGCCCGGACTCACTTCTTCCTGGCGGGGATAATCGACTTGAGGTCTGTGATCTTGCCCAGCAGGGACTTGCCGCCTTTGCCTGCTGCCGGTGCGGCGTCGGTTTCGTCCACCGCCCCCAGCGCAAGGTTCATTGCGCTTTCCAGAGCATGTCCGATCTTGGACGTCTTGCCGACATCGGCCAGCGTCTTGCCAAGCTTGGCCGCTTGCGCGGCGAGCTTCGGATCGGCGGGGATGATGATGTCGATCTTGCGCTCGATCGATTGTTCGAAATCCTTGCGGCTGATTTCCAGAGCGGATGCCTGAACCCGATTGGCGACGACAATCACCTTGGTTCCGGGTGCATTGGATTTGAGCCAGGACAGGATCCGGATCGAATCGCGGGCCGCCGCCAGCGTCAGTTCCGTCACCACAATGGTCGCATTGGCGTCGTTGATGAGGTGCGGATGCTGGATCAGCATGCCGCGCGGCAGATCGACGACGCTGCATTCGAACGCGCTGCGAAATTCCTCCTGAAGCTGGAAGAAGGCTGCGCCATCGGTCATCATCGGCTGGCTGATGGGAGCTTCCGCCGACAGGATCGACAGCTTGCCGCTGGCCTTGACCATCGCGCGTTCGATGAACAGACCGTCGATGCGGCTGGGGTTTTCGATGGCGTCGGTCAGACCGCGCCCCGGTTCCAGGTCCATCGCGAGCGCGCCGGTGCCGAAGTGGACATCCAGGTCGAGCAATGCCGTCAGCCTGCCGGCCTTGGTGCTCATCAGCCAGGCGAGCGAGGTGGCGACACTTGACGCGCCCACCCCACCACGGGTGCCGATGACCGCTACCGTCAAGTGCGGGCGTTCACCACCGGCGTCATGGATCTTGGGCGCGTTAAAGACAGCCTGCGCCTGCGTGAAGGCTTCGCGCAGGTGATCGGGGCCAAAGGGCTTGAGGAGGTAATCCTGCAGCCCGCTGGCGATGAGGTCGCGGTAGAGACGGACATCGTTGACCTGACCGGCCGCGATGACGACGGTTCCCGGCTCACATACTTCGGCCAGGCCATTGATGTCGTTGATCGGATCGCCCGATTCCGACATGTCGACGAAGAGGATATTGGGGCTGGCGCTTACGGAAAGGGACTGAACAGCATTTCGCAGCCCGCCCTTATGCACCTTTTCCGGCGGCCATCCCATCTCGACGCAGATGCTGCGGACCAGATCGAAGCTGGCGTCGTCGCACACGAAGGCATTGAAGGCGTCACGCAGCGCGGCGGTGCCGCCCGGTTTCCAGGGAGCGTTCATCAGTTGCCTCCTCCCGACAGAGTCTTGAGATCGCCTGCGCCAGTATTGGCCTTGTCCTGATAGGTCTTGATGGCCTTGGTCGCCGCTGTTGGGGCGCGAGTGACCGCGCCGGGCTGACCCAGAACCAGATCCTGCGGGTTGGCGACCATGGCGGCAAGGTTGCTGTTGACGGCACAGCCATAGTTGGAGTGTGTGCCGTGAACGATGTCTGCCTCTTGCGTGTTGCTCCAGTCCGGACAGCCAGGGACGCTCGCGACCGAGCGGCTGACCACGACGCGGACAGCACCGCCGGGCGCGGTTCCTGATGTCGCTGGAGCCAGGTCGCTCAGCAACAGGCCATATTCGCTCAGAACCTCGGCAACGCTGTTCCGGGCGGATGCGCTGTCCAAGGCGCCCTGTCTGTCGATGGCGACGCGATCGCCATAGCCCAGACCAATGGAGGCGAACCAGCCGGAGAGGCGATCCATTTCGCTGGCGGGCAGATTGCCGCCCGGTGTCGGATACACGTCAAAGACATAGTCGGTGCGGCTGACCACTGGCTGATGGACCGAATCCATGCTGCGGTTTACCGGCCCAGTCTGGCAAGCGGCCAAAGGCAGGGCTAGCAGTGCCAGCAAGGGCAGCGTGCGCATTTTGAAAGACCTGTTCATAGAGGACGTCCTTCTGATCAGAAACTGAAGCCAGGGGAGGCTGTGCCCGCGTCGGCTGTCTGCTTGCGGCGCTCGCCGGCAATGGCGGGAGGTATAGCCGAGCCAATTCTGGGCTCCGCCGGCGTCGCGGGTTCGACGGTTGGCTCAGGACGCTTCGCGCCGCTGACGCCGTCGCTTTGTTTTTGCATCAGCAGGCCTTGCGCCGTCGTTGCGTTGCGGAACCCATCGGTCGGCAGGCGGATGTCCTGCGCGTTGACCGGCTTCACCAGATAGGGCGTCACCACGATCACCAGTTCTGATTCATTGCGCTGGAAATTCTTGGACTTGAACAGGCTGCCCAGGATGGGAATATTGCCCAGGCCCGGCACCTTGTTGACATTGTTCGCCGTTTCGTTGCTCAGCAGGCCGGCAATCATGAAGCTTTGGCCCGAGCCAAGTTCGACCGTGGTTTCGGCAGACCGGCTCTTGAGCGCCGGGACGCTGGAGCTGACCGAAAAATCAAGCTGCGACACAGTCGGGCGGACGCGCATGGAGATGCGGCCATCCGAAAGCACGGTCGGCGTGAAGGCAAGTTGCACGCCATATTGCTTGAACTCAATCGTGTTGCCCTGCAGGCCGTTCGATACGGAATAGGGATATTCGCCACCCGCCAGGAAGCTTGCGGTTTCACCCGAAAGCGAAGTCAGATTGGGTTGGGCGAGCGTCGTCGCAAGGCCAGTCGTTTCCGCCAGATCGAGCACGCCGGCAATGTCCATGCCGAGCAGGCGGGCAACGCCGCCGATCGATGTCGATCCATCCGCGACGCCGCTGAATGTCCAGGTGTTGTTGGCGGAGTCAAAGGTTGCGAAATTCCGGTTGCCGGAACTGATGCTGCCCAGCACCTTGCCGCCGCTGCTGTCCTGGCTCGTGAAGTTCGTTCCGATCTTTTCACCCAGGCTGCGGCTTACTTCCGAGATTCGGACCTGCAGGTTGACCTGCAAGGGCGTCGCGGTGCGCAGGCGGCTCACCACCTGCATGCCTGCGCCGACAAAGGCCTGTACCAGCCGTTCAGCCTCGGCGGCGTCTTCGGGGGCTTTTACCGTCCCGGTCAGCAGAACGATGCCGTTCATGGTGCTGACCTGAATGTCCGCTTCGGGCATCGCCAGATCGAGCATCTGATCGACGCTGGACAGGTTATTGCCGACGCGAACCGTGCCGGAATAGAGGATTTTGCCCGACTTGCTGGTGACGAACAGGTTGGTTTCGCCTGGCGCCTTTGCAATCAGGTAAAGCTGGCGCTCCGAGCGGACATGAACGTCGAGGACTTCGGGGTTGCCGATGACGATGTCGGACATGGGAGCGGAGAGGTTTACCACCCGGCTGCCGCCGACCGATATGACCAGTGCGTCCTGTCCTGCGCTTGCCCTTACAGGGGCTGCGCCGAGCTGGGCTGGGACGCCGAATGTCGCAGTCAGGGCGAGCGCGGCGGCCAGAGCGGTTCCGCTGCTGCGGAAACCGGGTTTCTTGAGGATGGTCATCTTACTTGCTCCCCAGCGGGACTACGGAGACCGAAGCACCGCGTGCGATACGGACGGCCGGGCCTTCAATGACCGGTGGCGCGCCTTCCTGAACCTTGCCGGGCACGGTGCGGCGCTGGAAGCGCGACACATCGGCGCCGGTCGCGAAGGACGAGCCGGAAGCGGTTGGACGGTTGGCAACCGCAAGCATCATCCGCTTTTCGGCGGCGGGGTCGTCGCTTTCAGGCACGTTCACCTCGCCCGACGCAATGGCGCTTTCCAGATCGGATGTCGTGTCGGCCATGGAGCGCAGCGATAGCGAGAGCGAACCGACCGTTTGAGCAACGGCGATCTTCTCCGCGATCTTGGGCGTTACTTCCAGGGTTACGTTGGAATAGGTCACGACCTTCGGCTTGCCGTCCTCGCCGATCGCGTCGGTGCGCTGGTCGGTGGCAAGAACGCGCATATTCTGCACGATGGTTTCGGATACCTTGAGCGGCTGTCCATCGCCACCGCCCACGACCTGCTGCGTCAGCACCAGATCGACGCGATCGCCGGGAAAGATGAAGCCGGCAACGGAGCTTTGTGCGGACACAGGAACAGTGACGGCGCGCATGCCCGGGCCAAGCGCCGCAGCCAGGAAGCCGCGATCGCCGGGCTTCACCAGCGCGCCCTGAGTGACCGGCTGACCCGCAGTGATGGCGTTGCGAACCACTGACCCGGCAAGCGAAGCTGGATCGACCGAGTCCTTCAGGTAGTAGGCGTTTTCGACGAGGTCCTTCGGCCAGGGCTGAAAGCGGAAGCTGTTGGGCTCGATAATGGTTCCGACCGGCAGGGCCCGGGTAGCGACCAGAACCTGTGGACCATCCAGAGCGGGCTGCATGTTGGCGGCGGTCGCCTGGGGCGCGCCGGAGTTGCTGAACATGCTACGGGCCATGAAAGCGGTCGCGATCGCGATGATCAGCGCGCCGGCCAGCAAAATGATCTTCTTACCATCCATGACGAATTTCGCCTCCTGAAGACAGGTCGATTGACCTCTTACTGTCCGTTATTATGCAAAATGGTTAAAATAATGTTCGCCAACCACCCAAAGGCCGGCCAGGGCTATCGCAACGCCATAGGGAATTTCGGGTTGGCCGACCCGCCGGGCCAGCTTGTGGTGGAGAACCGTGACGGCGGTGACGACTCCCCCCAGTATGGACATGATGAGCAGCAACAACAGCATGGGCTGCGGCGGGAACCAGAGGGCCAGCGCGGCGAGCAGCTTCACATCGCCGCCGCCCATCATGCCCAGCGCGAACATCAGGGCAAAGACCGCGAATATCGCGCCTGCAAGCGCCAGTTGAAGGGCGATGCCCGGCCACAGCGGCAGGTCCGTCGCCATCCAGAAGAGGGGAGCAAGGACGGCTACCGCGATATTAAGGCGGTTCGATATGATCCGGCTCTTCATGTCGGTGAGGGCGGCAATGACCAGCAGGACGGAAAGCGCCGTCCCAAGGGTCAAAATCAAAAACTGCCGGTCCATGACGAGAATGCACTAGACGGTTTGCCTTACCAAACCGTAACCATGACATTATGAATTCCCTGACCCCGGTTGGACGGTCCTACCCGGCCTGCAGCAAGATTGACTATTGGGCCGCGCCGGATGGTTGGCCCCTGCGGCGTTTTGCCTGGCCAGCGAAGGAGCGGGAACGGCGCGGCACGATGCTGTTCCTGACCGGGCGGGGGGACATGTTCGAGAAATATCTGGAGAGCTTTGCCCATTTCCACGATTTGGGCTGGGACATCATCAGCTTTGACTGGCGCGGCCAGGGTGGTTCGGGCCGACTGTCGGCAAATCCTCAGGTTGGTCACTGCGAGGATTTCAATGTGTGGGTTGATGACTTGCACGCCTTTTATCGGCAGTGGATCGATGGTGAGCCAGGTCCGCATATCGTTATCGGCCACAGCATGGGCGGCCATCTCCTGTCGCGCGTGCTGTCCGCTCGCATGATCAGGCCGGACGCCGCGGTGATGATTGCGCCGATGCTGGGCCTCAACAGCGGCATATTGCCCGCGCGTCTCGCCGGCCCGGTCGCACGGTTGATGAGCGCTCTGGGGGATCCCGCCCGTGCGGCGTGGAAGAATGTGGAAAGGCCGGGCATCGGCCCCTCGTTGCGTCAGGCGCTGCTAACCCATTCGGCGGAACGCTATTCCGATGAGATGTATTGGCAAGAGCATATGCCGCAGCTCAAACTTGGCCCACCTAGTTGGCAATGGCTGAATGCGGCCTATAGGTCACTGGCCATGCTGGATTCGCCGGGAACATTGGAAAAGATCGAAACGCCGCTCCTGATCCTGGCGGCGGAACGGGATGGGCTGGTCGATACGCAGGCCATCCGCCGCGCCGCGAACCGGATCGGGGGAGCGAGGCTGCATGTCCATGGTCCCGAGGCGGCCCATGAGATTTTGCGGGAGGCGGATGCCGTGCGGTCGGACGCCTTGCAGCGTATCGACGCTTTTCTGGATGATGTGGCGCCACGGCAATGAAACGGTACGATGTGGTGATAGCCGGCGCGGGCATGGCGGGCGCAAGCCTGGCTGCAGAGATTGCGCCTTATGCCTCCGTGCTCCTGCTCGAGATGGAAGCGCAGCCTGGCTATCACGCGACTGGGCGGTCGGTGGCTTTCTGGACCGAAAGCTATGGTGGTCCGGGGGTGCAGCCGCTTACGACGGCATCCGGACCCTTGCTCAGAAGCCCGAACCCGGATTTTTCCGATCGAACCTTCCTGAAGAGCCGGGGGGCCATTCATCTGGGCCGCGCCGACGACCTTGAGGCAATGGCGGAATTCACGCGCGAATATTCTCCCTTGGGCATAGAGTTGCAGCCCCTCGGCCGCCCGGAACTCGAACGTCATTTGGCGGGGCTGCGCCCGGAATGGTGCCATGGCATCGCCGAGCCTAGTACGGCCGATATCGATGTCGCGGCGCTGCACGCAGCCTATCTGCGCGCGGCGAAAAGGGCGGGGGCGGAATTTGACTGTGCGCGAAAGCTGGTCTCGGCGCAGCGGGGGCATGGCGGCTGGCATCTGGAAACCAGCGGCGGAACGGTGACGGCGGCCGTCTTGGTCAACGCCGCGGGTGCCTGGGCCGATTCGGTGGCTCGCGCATGCGGGGTGGGGCCAGTCGGCATCCGTCCGCTCCAGCGTACGGTGGTGCAGTTGCGCACCAACCCTGCGCCGCCGCAGGACATGCCGCTCGTCATCGATATTTCAGGGCGTTTCTATTTCAAGGCGGAGGGATCGGGCCGCCTGTGGCTCAGCCCCCACGATGAGACCCCGGCCGAGGCCGGAGACGCTGCGCCGGAGGAAATAGCGGTTGCTGAGGCCATCTCCCGCTTTGAGCAGGTGGTTGACTGGAAAATCGAAGCTGTGGAACGCAAATGGGCCGGCCTGCGTAGCTTCGCGCCGGACCGCCTGCCGGTCTATGGCTTCGATCCGCTTGCGACCGGCTTCTTCTGGTTTGCGGGGCAGGGCGGCTTTGGCATCCAGACATCGCCCGCCGCCGCAAAGCTGGGCGCGGCCTTGTTGCTTCAAACGAGCCCGGCCCCGAGTGTCGCGGGCATTGATCCCGCGCCTTATGATCCGGGCCGGTTTGAATAGGTCAGCGGTTGGATAACTGATCCGTCACACTGACGGTCAGCAGGGCGACGGCGAACAGGCTCATCGCGGCGATGACCATCATGGGATAAAGTTCGGCAATCATTCCTTGGCTCCTTGGCTTTTCTGAAAAGGCAGGGATGGCGGCGGAGGAAAGGCGACGCATTGATCCTGATCAAAATTGCCGGTGTTCCGCGCCTTTTTTCGCCGCTTGTCAGATCGCCGCTAAAGCTTTCCCCCGGCAAGCCGATCTAGTCGATGAAGCGCGGTAATCCGCGTTTGCAGGGCTTAACGCCGTATTAACCATTGTCTTTGAGAACTGCTTGCCACGGCTGCCGTGGGGGGCGGTCACGAGGGGGTAAGAGCGAAATGATAACATGGTTCGCACAGAAGGCGCCGATCCGGCAGAAACTGATAGTCGCCTTCGGGCTTTTCGGCGGCCTGCTTTTTGCCGGTGCTTTGACGGCCTATCTCGGCCATGGAAAACTGAGCGATGCAATCGCGGCGGGGGATATGGTCGCCGTGACCGCTGCGCATGACGGCATGCTGGCCTGGGCCTGGATGATTTCCGGCGCTGGATTAGTCATCGGCCTTGCCGCCGCCTGGTACATGCAGGCAGCGATCGCTGATCCTTATGTTTCGACGGTTGAGGACATGGAGGCGCTGGCCTCCGGCAATACCCATATCCAGATCCGCCGCACGGAATATGAAGACTGTGTCGGCCGCCTTTCCCGCGCGATGGTGAAATTCCGGGACCTGGCGCTGGAACGGCAGAATTCCGCGAGCAGCGAAAGCGGCAAGCTGGAGGGCGTCGTCGCCGCTCTAGGCGACGGATTGCGGCGTCTGGCGCAAGGCCACGTCGATCATCGCATTGAAACGCCGTTCCCCGCCGAACTTGAGCAGCTTCGCACCGACTATAATCAGGCGACGGCCGAACTGTGCAAGATGCTTCTGTCGGTCACTGAAACAGCCGACAGCATCAACACCGGTTCGAACGAAATCAGCTCGGCCGCCGAGGATCTTTCCCGCCGTACCGAACAGCAGGCAGCGGCGCTTGAAGAGACAGCCGCAGCCACCAATGAGGTGACGTCGGGCGTCCGCGAGATTGCCCAGCGCGCCGTCAGCGCCAACATGGCCGTGACGGAAGCGCACAAGGAAGCGACCGACGGCGGCCAGACGGTTTCCCGCGCGGTCACCGCCATGGACGAGATCGAAAAGTCGGCGCAGGAGATCGCTCAGATCATCAATGTGATCGACGGCATTGCCTTCCAGACCAACCTGCTTGCCCTCAATGCGGGCGTGGAAGCGGCGCGCGCCGGTGACGCGGGCAAGGGCTTTGCGGTTGTCGCAAACGAAGTCCGCGCCCTGGCGCAACGCTCGGCAGATGCCGCACGCGACATCAAGATTCTCATCAACACCAGCTCCGAACAGGTCGAAAGCGGCGTGCATTTGGTCGGCCAGACCGGGCAGATGCTGGAACGCATCGTCGCCAAGGTGGGCGAGGTTCGCGGCCTCATCAACGACATCTCCGCCTCGACGGAAAGCCAGGCCGCCAATCTGCAACAGGTCAATGGCGCGGTCGGCGACATGGACCGCAGCACGCAGCAGAATGCCGCCATGGTCGAAGAGAGCACCGCTGCCGCCCGCAGCCTTGCCTCCGAAGCGAACGAACTTTTGAAGCTGATCAGCAGCTTCAATCTCGGCCGCTCAGCGAAGACCCCGCATCGGACCGCTGCTCCCAAGGCGGTTTCAGCGGCTCCCCGTCCGGCTCGCAAGGCACCGGTGGTGGCCTTCAACGGCAACGCCGCCGTCAAGGCTGCGCCCGCCGATGACGATTGGACCGAGTTCTGAACAGCAAGGGCGCGCCTGATCGGTGCGCCCTCCCTGCTATTCTTTCAAAAACCCTCTCGCCCGGCCGTTTTCAAGGCGGGCATGACAAAGGGATACTCTAATGGCGATCGACAATAGCTCCAGCAGCAAGCTGGATCGGCGGCTGACCTTTTACGGGTTCGAGCGGAAGGACTATGATCAGTTTCCTGCTATCCGCAAATCACTTGGTCGCCATGTGCAGGCCGCCCTAGAACGGCTCTATGGCGCAATTGCCGTGACGCCCGGCGTCTCCGGGCACTTCTCCTCTCCTGCAGCGGTTCAACAGGCCAGCGCAAAGCAGGCGGATCATTGGGACAAGCTGTTTTCCGGCCCACCCACTGCGCCTTATTATGCGACGGCGGAAAAGATCGGCGCAGTTCATTCGCGGATTGGCCTGGAGCCCAGCTGGTATATCGGCGGATATGCGATTGTCCTCGAACAGCTGATCGCCGCGACCGCGGGAACCGGCATAGCCGGGCCGCTGGGGCAGAAGGCAGTCGCACGGCGTATCGCAGCGCTTGTAAAGACCGCGCTGCTCGATCTGGATATTGCGCTCAGCGCCTATTTCGAAGCCGAAACGGCCAACCGCGAAAATGTGGTGGAGCAGCTTGGCACGGCGTTGAAAAAAATGGCCGAAGGCGACTTGTCCGTGCGCCTGCACGGCCTGCCGGACGCCTACGCAAGGGTTGCCGATGATTTCAACGCCATGGCGGACCAGATGTGCGGCGTGCTGGGTTCGGTGGCGAACAGCGCCGAGAGCGTTCATAACGGTTCGGCTGAGATCAGCGATGCGACCGAGGATCTGTCGCGGCGCACGGAACAGCAGGCCTCCGCACTTGAACAAACCGCTGCTGCGATGGACCAGGTCACTGGCTCCGTTCACGAGATCGCTAAAAGCACGGTGGAGGCCGGCGCGGCCGTATCGGATACCGAGCGGGAGGCAACGCTGGGCGGCGAAGTCGTCAAGCAGGCGATCACCGCCATGGATGGCATTGAAAAATCCTCGTCGCAGATCGCCAACATCGTGACCGTCATCGACGGCATTGCCTTCCAGACAAACCTGCTGGCGCTCAATGCGGGCGTGGAAGCCGCGCGGGCGGGCGACGCGGGCAAGGGCTTTGCAGTCGTCGCCAATGAGGTGCGTGCGCTTGCCCAGCGTTCGGCGGACGCCGCCCGCGACATCAAGGAACTGATCGCCACTAGCTCCGGCCAGGTTGAAAATGGCGTGCGGCTGGTCGGCCGCACGGGCGAGATGCTGGATCACATTGTCGTGCGGATCGGCGAGGTCCGTTCGCTCGTCTCCGAGATTTCCGCCACGACAGAAAGTCAGGCCGCGAACCTGCAACAGGTGAACAAGTCGGTACGCGAAATGGACAAGAGCACACAGCAGAATGCCGCAATGGTCGAACAGAGCACCGCAGCCGCGCGAAGCCTGACATCGGAGGCAGATCAGCTCGCAAGGCTTGTGAACGGCTTCAACATCGCGGGCGGCGCTCTCCCCCAGCTTCGCATGCCGGGTCGGCCCACCGCAACGCGCCTGCGCCGCGCGGGATAATGGAAGAAAGGACTAAAGGCATGAAGACCATAAATCTTCCAGAGGTCGTTGACCGGACAGTCGCCACCGGATTGGCGCTGGAGCTTTCCGACGCGCTTGGCGGCGGGCCTGGCGTGGTGATCGAGGCCAGCAAAGTCCGTCAAATCGGGCAATGCGGCCTGCAGCTTCTGGTCAGTGCCGCAGTCACCGCGGTCAGGCGTGAGCAGGCGTTCTCCGTTGAACAGCCGAGCGAAGCATTTGCGGGCGCGGTCAGGATCGCAGGATTGCAGCGTCATCTTTCCGGCCATGCCGTTCAGGCGCTTTGAGAGGACCAAGGGACATGAACCAGGATGATATCCAGCAGATTTTCCTTCAGGAATGCGATGAAGGGTTGAGCAGCGCCGAAATCGGCCTGATCGCCTGCCAATCCAATCCTCAGGACAGCGAAGCCATCAACAGCATTTTCCGTGCCGTCCACTCGATCAAGGGCGGGGCGGGGGCCTTCGGCTTCACTGCGCTTCAGCAATATACGCACAAGTTCGAAACCGTGCTTGCCCAGGTGCGCGACGGCGAACGGCCATTGACGGGCGGGTTGCTGACTACCCTGTTCAAGGCCTTCGATATACTCACCGACCATGTAAATGCGATCAAGGGCGATTGCGATACGCCAGACGATGCCGAGATGAGCCGTCAGCTCGAAGAGATCGCCCATAGCGCAGCCGAGGGCGGCGATGCGGTTGATGGGGCTGTCGAGGCTCAGCCAGAGGTTGAACCCGCCATTCCCGAAATCGTGGGGCTGGACTTCGATCTTGATGGTTTGCTGAACTCGCTGGACTTGCCTGAAAGCGCCGATGCCCCCGAAAAGGAATGGCTGGTCGTTGTCCGCCCGCTTCCAGCTGCGATGCTGAACGGAAGCGAACCGCTGCTCCTGCTGCGCGAGCTGGTCGATCTCGGCGCGCGTTGCGTCCATGTGGATATAGACGACATACCCGATCTCGATGCGTTCGATGCCGAGGCTGCCTATTTGGAATGGCATTATCGCCTGCCCGCCAGCGTCGCCCGTTCCGATATTGCCGACATTTTCGACTTCATCGGCCCTGCATGCCAGCTGCGCATCGAGGAAGTGGATGCCGAGCCGGTCGTTGAAGAGCCGGAGTTCATGGCCGTAGCGGCCGCTCCAGAGGCGTTGGCGGAGACCATCCCGGCGGCAGCGGCTGCCCCGGTTCAGACGGTCGAGGCCGCAGCGCCGAATACACCAGTTGCCAAGCCCGAAATGCCCATCTCGGGTTCTGCGTCGGCAGCGCCGAAGGCCGGGCAGACCATCCGTGTGGATCTGGAAAAGCTGGATCGACTGGTCAACACGGTAGGCGAACTGGTCATTACGCAGGCAATGCTGGCGCAGCAGCTTTCCACGCAGGGACTGTCGCAGATCGCGGAAGTCGCGGACCTCGACCATCTGACGCGGGAGCTTCAGGATTGCGCCATGTCGATCCGCGCGCAGCCGATCCGTTCGGTCTTCAGCCGCGTGCCGCGCATTGTTCGCGAACTGGAGACGGAAACCGGCAAGCGCGTCCGGTTGGACATCGAAGGCGAGGGGACGGAACTGGACAAGACGGTGGTCGAACGCATCGGCGAGCCGCTGACCCACCTTATCCGCAATGCCATTGATCATGGCCTTGAATCGCCGGAGGATCGGCTGGCGTCGGGCAAGAACGCCGAAGGCGTCGTGCGCCTGAGTGCCGAGCACCGGGGCGGTCGCATCCTCATCTGCGTTTCGGACGACGGACGCGGCATCAATCGCGAACGCGTCTTTGCCAAGGCGGTCGAACGCGGCCTGATCGCGCCCGACGCGCAGTTGAGCGACGAGGAGATCGACAATCTCATCTTCGCACCGGGCTTCTCCACCGCCCAGGTCGTCTCCAACATTTCCGGGCGCGGCGTCGGCATGGATGTCGTGCGGCAGAATGTGCAGGCGTTGGGAGGGCGGATCAGCATTTCGTCCCGTCCCGGCCATGGCAGCACCTTCACACTGGCGCTGCCTCTCACGCTTGCAATTGCAGACGGGATGATCGTCGGCGTGGGTGACCAGACGCTGGTCGTGCCTTTGACCCATATTGTTGAAAGCCTACGTCCGAATCCGCAGGAAGTGCGCCGCCTGGGCGGAGGCAAGTTCATGCTGAATATTCGCGGCCAGTTCCTGCCCGTGCAACATGTCGGCAACAGGCTGGGTATTGAGGGTGCCACAACCGATCCGACCGAGGCGGTGCTGATCGTGGTTGAATCGGAAACCGCGGGCCACTCGGTATTGATGGTCGATGCGATCAAGGATCAGCGCCAGGTGGTCATCAAGAGCCTGGAGACGAACTTCCAGCAGATTGATGGGGTGGCCGGCGCGACCATATTGGGCGACGGCCGGGTGGCGCTGATCCTTGACGTCGAAAGCATTGTTGCGGCGGAACTGGGCCGCACGCGCCTGGCCGAGGCGGCATGAGCGCGCTCGCCGCCACCAAGAGCCCGTATGAAGGGGCGGTCGATTTCGCCTACTCCAGGGAGGATTTTCAGGCGCTGTCGAAGCTCGTCTACGCCGATGCCGGCATTGTCATGCCGGAAGGCAAGGCGATGCTCATCTATTCCCGCCTCACCAAATATCTGCGGGAACGGGAGGTTACGACCTTTGCCGAATATCTGCGCCTCCTGAACACAGATGCGGGCGAACGGCGGCGGGCGATCAATGCGCTGACGACGAACCACACGAAATTCTTTCGTGAGAACCACCATTTCGAGCACTTCGCGCGTGAAGTGCGGCCGGTGCTAGTGCGCCGGGCCTTGGGTGGTGGCCGGGTGCGCATGTGGTCGGCCGGCTGTTCCAGCGGGGAGGAAGTCTATTCCCTGATCATGACCCTGCTCGGCGATGACAAGACGATGGGGCAGCGGATCGCAGGAAGCGATATCGCGCTTTTGGCGAGCGACCTGGCGGATCATGTGATCGAAGCGGGCAACGCGGCGACCTATCCGGCCCATGTTACCGAGGAAATGCCCCTCCGCCTCAAACAGAATTGGGTCGTTACGAACGGTGCCAATATCACGATGTCGGACACGGTTCGCAGCCTTGTTCGGTTCCGGCAGCTAAACCTGCTCGGCAACTGGCCGTTAAAAGGTATGTTCGATGTAATTTTCTGCCGGAATGTCATGATCTATTTCGACGAACAGACCAAGGCAAAGCTGCTCGATCGGCTGTGTGCGACGCTGCAGCCGGGCGGCTATCTCTATATCGGCCATAGCGAACGGCTGGTCGGTCCAGCCGCGGAATATTGCGAGCCTGTCGGTCCCACCATTTACAGAAAGCATGCAGAATGACCGTCAGAGCCATTGTCGTCGATGATTCCCCCACCATGCGCGCGCTGCTGAGCGCCAGCCTGAACCGTGATCCCGAAATCAAGGTTGTCGGCGCGGCCAGCAATGCGCTGGAAGGGCGGCAGCTCATCAAGGAGCTCAATCCCGATGTCATTACCCTGGACATCGAGATGCCAGGCATGAGCGGCCTTGATTTCCTGGAAAAGATCATGACCCTGCGCCCGATGCCGGTCGTGGTTGTCTCCGGCCTTACCCACAAGGGCGCGGAAACGACGATGCGCGCGCTGGAGCTGGGTGCGGTCGATTGCTACGCAAAGCCGCAGGGGCCGTTCAATGACAATGAACTGGCGGACATCGTCCGCCATGCGGCGCGCAGCCGTATTCGCAAGGTCGAGCCGCGCCAGGCGGTGACCCGCAGTGCCGCCGAATTTCGGCCCAACGGCAACATCATCGCCATCGGATCATCGACGGGCGGCGTAGAAGCGCTGATTCAATTGCTGCAGGGCTGGCCCGACAATTGTCCCCCGACCCTGATCGTGCAGCATATCGGGTCGAATTTTTCGGCGGCGCTGGCGTCGCGGCTCGACAGTCACTGCGCCGCGAAGGTGCAACTGGCCGAGCATGACCAATTCCTGGAAAACGGCCATGTCTATATCGCGCCGGGCGGAAGCCATCTGACAGTCCATTCGGCGCAGCGGCCTTATTGCCGGCTGACCGATGCCGACCCGGTAAGCGGGCATAAACCCAGCGTCGATGTGCTGTTCGCCTCTGTCGCGAAGGTCGTCGGTTCGCGCGCGGTCGGCGCGATCCTGACCGGCATGGGCAGCGACGGCGCACGCGGTCTGCTGGAAATGCGCAACACGGGCTGCGTGACATTTGCCCAGGATAAGGACAGTTGCGTCGTTTACGGAATGCCCCGCGCTGCTGTCGAACTCGGCGCTGCCGCCAATGTCTTGCCGCTTGGCGCCCTGGCCGGAAGGATCATCGACCAATGTCATGCATGACCCATCCGGAAAATCGCATCAATGTCATTCAGGGCACGACAAAGGTGACGTCCGACCCCAATGTCGTGCTCACCACCGTGTTGGGAAGCTGTGTCGCGGCTTGCCTTTATGATGGCATCGCCGGTGTTGGCGGGATGAATCATTTTCTCCTGTCCGAGCCGCGCGAGGGCGATCTTTCCTTCGGCGCGCAATCGGAACGCTACGGCACTTACGCCATGGAACTGCTCATCAACGAGATGCTGAAAGCTGGTGCGGCCCGCAGCCGGATGAAAGCGCATCTCTATGGCGGCGCGAACATGCATGCGGGGATGCAGGAAATCGGATCCGCCAACGCCCGCTTCGCCGTCGATTTCCTGATGCGCGACGGCATCCATCTGACCTTTAGCAATTTGGGAGGACGCGCGGCCCGCCGCGTGGACTTCCGGGCCGTGAAGGGCCAGGCGAGATGCCGGACGCTGACCGATCATGTTCCTGTCGAAACAAAACCAATCCAACCGCAAGCGGCGTCCGTGGGTGACGTTGAGCTGTTCTGAAAAGTGGAGAATCCCATGACTGTTGCAACCAAGATATTGGCGGTCGATGACAGCCCCAGCATGCGGATGCTGCTGCGCATCGCGCTGACCGAACATGGCTATGACGTGGCCGAGGCGGAAGACGGCGTGGCGGCGCTGGATTGGCTGAAGGCCAATACCCCCGACATGATCATCACCGACATCAATATGCCCCGCATGGACGGCTTTGGCCTGATCGATGCAGTGCGATCCGATGGCCGCCACCGCGATCGCCCGATCCTGGTGCTGTCGACGGAAAGTTCGGAAGAGAAGAAAGCCCGCGCCCGGGCGGCTGGCGCCACCGGCTGGATCGTCAAGCCGTTCGATCCGGTAAAGCTCGCTGCGGCTGTCCGTCGCGTCTGTCATTAACATCTGAAAACAGGGTCCAGAACATGTCCAGTCAGCTCATCACCTTTCAGATCGGCGAACAGTTTTTGGGCGTCGATATCATGGCTATCCGCGAGATTCGCGCATGGTCGCCCTCCACGCTCCTGCCGCATGTTCCCGATTATGTGCGCGGCGTCATCAACCTGCGCGGCAATGTGCTGCCGGTCATCGATCTTGCCGCCCGTCTGGGCTGGGGCCTTACCGAACCGACCGGCCGTCATGTCATCATCGTGGTGCGGATCGCCGAGCAGTTGCACGGGCTGATCGTGGATGCGGTGAACGATATCGTCACGGTCAATGATGAGGCCATGCAGGTTCCCCCGAGCCTCAGCACGGACAGCGCGTCGGCCTTCCTCAAGGGGCTGGTCGCCGTGGAGGACCGCATGGTCATGGTTCTCTCGCTCGACAATCTTGCTGCCGAAACCAGGCACTTGATCACCGCCGAAGCCGCCTGAGCAATTGAAGCAGTGACCATATAAAGCATAAAGGGAAGCAGAATGAGTACACGTGTCCTGGTCATCGACGATTCCATCACCATGCGCGCGCTTTTTACCGATGTGCTTGAACGCACCAGCGGCATCAATGTCGTGGGGGCCGCTGCAAACGCCGACGAGGCACGCGACATGATCGCGCAGTTGAAACCCGATGTGCTGACGCTGGACGTCGAAATGCCGGGCAAGAACGGCCTCGAATTTCTTGAAGAGGTGATGGAAAGCGCCCCCATGCCGGTCATCATGCTGTCGACCTTGACGCAAAAGGGCGCACAGACATCGTTCAAGGCGCTGGAGTTGGGCGCGGTCGACTGCTTCCCCAAACCGCAGCAGGCCACGCCCGCCGAATTCGACAAGATCGTGGACAAGCTGGGCAAGCTCGTCATCGCGGCGGCCAGCGGCAAGGTTAAGGCCATGAGTGCCAAAGCGCCCGCCGCGGCCACGAACATGTCAGAAGCGAAATATGACTGGAACGGAAAGCTGGTGGCGATGAGCGCGTCCACGGGCGGCGTTGAAGCAGTCTCGGAGTTGCTCGCTTCATTTCCGGTCAACTGCCCCCCGACAATCGTTCTGCAGCAGATGGAAGCAGGCTTCGCCGAGCCCTTTACCGCCAAGCTTAGTGAACGGATCAAGCCGAAAGTGGTCGTGGCCACCGATGGCGTGAAACTCGAACAAGGGACGGTCTATATTGTCGCTGACCCTGACAAGCACGCGGTGATCGACCGCTGGCCTGATGCTTCCATCCGCCTTCTGGGCAATGACCCGGTTCAGGGCTTCCGGCCGTCGGCCGACCTCCTGTTCGCCACCATCGCCAAGACCGCAGGCGCGAACGGCGTTGGCATGATCCTGACCGGCATGGGTCGTGACGGCGCCAACGGACTCAAGGCGCTGCGGGGCGCGGGAGGCAAGACCTTCAGCCAGGACAAGGATAGCTGCATGGTCTACGAAGCACCCGCCGCAGCTGTGGCTCAGGGTGCGGTCGAAAAGCAGCTTCCACTGGACGGACTTGCTGCTGCGGCGTTGGCCGTCGCCGGGTCATTTGCCAAGGCTGCCTGACCGATGAAGGAATCGGGGGACATGTTTGCAGAAGCAAGCGCCATCATCGACAATCTGTCTGTGTTGCATGCCATCGCGGCCGAATTGGAAGCGTCGCGGCTATGTATGGAAGAGTTGGGCATGACCCTGTGCCTCGATCCTAATCTGGTCCAGGCGTACTTGCCCGCGCTTCAGAAACTCGACGAACTGGGCCAACGGCAATTCTGCCTGGCCCAGGTTCTTCGTGCGGCGGATATGCGCACCGCCATCGCCGATATCCCGCTGGATGCACTGCGCGACCGGCTGGCCGAATATATGCAGGGGCGGCAGAGCGGCTAAGCGATTGATTTCCGGCATTTCTCGCTCTGGCAAAGGCCATTGAGCGTGGCCGATAGGGGGTGAGCCGCCATTCCTCTCCCGTAAGCCGGGGTGTGGTGGTATTGACCCGGAAGCAGTCATGCAAAGGGTCGGCTCGAACCTCATAATCCAGTAATTTCAGTGATATAGCTGGACAAACCCCTGCGGCGCTGCCTCAGTCCATGTGGCTTGAGCAGAAAAACTTGGCGCCATTTGGATATGCGACTCATGGATTATACTGCCTTTGCGGCAGTCATTCTATGTCCCTGATTTTGCAGGTAACAATAAGTAATAAATCAAACGGTATATTCATAAGTATAAATATTATATCGGACGATATATTTCCTTAGATATTATCGATAAAAATTCCACTAAATCTGATTGTTAACCTTAAATATAGATGACTCTACCCGGTTAACGGAATATTAGTAATACGTAGTTGGCCGCTCGGGGCGCTGGTCCAGTTACTGATATGCGGAGCGTGTGGGGGATCTTCACTTCCATTTCGTAGGCCGGATTGAGTGGAGGGAGCGGGGGAAGGGCAATGGCCTCCTTCGAGCCGACCAATGCTGACGGGACAATCATGTCCTGATCAATCAGTCGCCCCTTCATTTCGATCCATGCTTGCCGCTTCCGGAAACTGAAGGGTGGGAAAATGGATATCGAACGCACGGGCAGCAGCGACGCCGAAGGCCGGCAGTCGCAGGATTATGCCGCGACCTCAGAAGTTCAGGCACTGGCCGCCACGCAGGCAGGCCCCATGCAACCAGCCCTTCAACCCAATGCCAAGGTCGTGTCGGCGCTCGATGGCCCGGTGGTGCTGCCCGAAGGCGTGAGCCTGGACCAGATCAAGGTGTCCGGCCGCGATCTTGTCGTCAACCTGCCTGATGGCACGCAAATGGTGATTGTCGATGGGGCGGTCTTCGTTCCCCAGTTGATCATCGACGGCGTTCAAATTCCGCCCGCCAACATCGCGGCGCTGCTGATCGGTAACGAACCGCAGCCGGCAGCCGGTTCGCCGCAGAGTTCCGGCGGCAGCTTTGCCACCGATGAGGGCGACATTGGCGATCCCTTCAACCTCGGCGATTTGCTGCCCCCGACGGAACTGGCCTTTTCGGTGCCGGAGCAGCAGGAAATCATTCCGGTTGTTGAGGAGGAGGACACGGAACCTACGGTTGTCATCGTCACCGATGACTTCCCTGCAGGCGCGAGTGACGTGGCCGACACCGTGGACGAAGCCGGACTGCCCGCCCGCGAAGGCGAGCCCGCCGGTTCGAACCAGTCGGCCAACTCCGAAACGACCACCGGCACGATCCTGTTCAACGCACCCGACGCGCCGGCCGTGGTTGCCATAAACGGCACGGCGATCACTGTAGTCGGGCAGACGATTGAAACGGAACGCGGTGTCCTGACAATCACATCCATTGCCGATGGCGAGATTGGCTACAGCTATATCCTATCCGACAATGTCGTGGGCGCGGCTGAGCCCGATGTCTTTACCGTGACGGTCACGGACGGCGACGGCGATGTCGCCACGGCTACCCTCAGCATTTCCGTCGCCGATGATGCGCCAACGGCGCGACCCGATACCGATGCCATTGAGGCGGGCACCTACGGCCCGGAAAGCGGTAATGTCTTGACCGGCACGGGCACCACATCCGGAGTCAACGGCGCCGATGTGCCTGGAGCTGACGGAGCACAGGTGGCCGGGGTTGCAGCGGGAGCGACAGACAGCGATCTCGACAACGCATCCACAGTGGGCGTGGAGATTCAGGGCGAATATGGCGTCCTGACACTCAACGCCGACGGCAGCTATAGTTACACCAGAGATGCCGGAACGCCCGGCGGCGTATCGGATGTCTTCACCTATACATTGAAGGACGGCGACGGCGATTTGTCGTCGGCGACGCTGACGATCGATATCGCCGATAGTCCGGTGACGATCATTACGGTCCCTGAACTCGGGGAACCGGGAACCGTGGTCGATGAAGCGGGACTTCCGGAACGCCCATCTGAGCCGGAAGGGTCGGAGGAGCCGGATAACAGCGAAACCACGACCGGCACGATAACCTATTCGTCGCCGGATGGTCCGGCATCAATCGAGATCACCGGGGTTTCGGTGAATGGCGTTCCGGTCACGACCGTCGGTCAGACGATCCAGGGCACACATGGCGTGCTGACGATCACCGGCCTTAGTGATGGCGTGATCGAGTATAGCTATGTCGTGACCGATAACGGCATCGGCGACAATGTTACCGACGAGTTCACCGTGACGGTGACGGACGTGGACGGCGATTCCGACAGCGGGACGTTGGTCATCTCGATCATTGACGATGTTCCCCAAGCGGTCGCCGATACGGACAGTGTGACGGAAGACGGACCGCTGGTGGCCGACGGCAATGTGCTGACCGGTGTTGGGGGCGAGGACGAGAACGCTACCGACGGGGTGGCCGACACGCAGGGCGCTGATGGCGCTTCTGTCACAGCGGTGTCCTTTGGCGAATCCAATGGCACGGTGGGTCAAGATTTGTCCGGGAGCTACGGCACCTTGGTCCTGCAGGCGAACGGCCAATATACCTACACCTTGAACAACGAAAATGGCGTGGTCCAGGGCCTCGATTCAAACGAGAGCCTGACCGAGCTGTTCAGTTACACCATCACCGATGGCGACGGGGACCCATCGACGGCCACGCTGACGATCCTGATCAACGGCGCGGATGACGGCGTAACCATCACCGGGCTTGACGGTGAAGGGGCAGAGCTCACTGTCTTCGAGGACGATCTCCCGGATGGTTCGGATACGACCAAGGAGCCGCTTACTCAGTCGGGTAGTTTCGATCTGAGTGCGGCTGACGGCGTTTCGACCATCCACGTGGGGGGGCAAGTGGTGTTCACCGGGGGCACTTTCGTTCCCGGTGGCACCATTGCTGACTCATTCGGTACGTTGACGATCACCGGTTTCGTGCCGGTGACCGGGGCGGACGGCGATGTGATCGGCGGCACGGTCAGCTACAGCTATACCTTGACCGACAACACGTTGCTGCACACCGGCGGCAATGCTGGCAGCCTGACTCAAAGCTTTGAGGTGGTTGTTACCGATACGGACGGGTCCAGCGATACGGCGAGCCTGGATGTCACCGTCGTCGATGATGCGCCGACGGCAAATGACGACGCAGCCGGCCTGACCGAAGGCGGACCATCCTTTGTAACCGTTGACGTTGACACCAACGACGTGGCGGGAGCCGACGGCACGGGAAGCCGGGTGTTCACCAGCCTGAACGGAACCTACGGCAATCTGACGCTCAATGAAGACGGCACGCAGACCTATACGCTCAATGAGGCGGGGCAGGCGGCGATCGATGCCTTGCCGCCCGGCGTCACGTTGACCGACAGCTTCACCTATACGCTGACCGACGGCGACGGGGACAGCGATCCGGCGACGCTGGTGGTTACGCTGACCGGCGCGGATGATCCGGTCATCATCGCCGACCTGACGCCGAAGGCCGAAGGCGGCGACGTGGCCGTTGACGAGGACGATCTTGCGGCCGGCACTGACACCGAAAAGGAGTCGCTGACTCAGGAAGGCGACTTCACGATCAGTGCGGCTGACGGCGTGACGAATCTGTCCGTGGGCGGTCATCAGGTGATCGCCAACGGTGTGTTCACCGCGACCAGCTTCACCACGCCGCTGGGCAACACCCTGGCGATCACGGCGTACGACGCCGCGACGGGCAAGGTGAGCTACACCTATACGCTGGCGGCAGCAGAGGCGCATGGCGCAGCGGCCGACCAGAACAGCCTGTTCGAGGACTTCACCGTTTCGTTGACCGATACCGATGGCGATAACACCACCGGAACGCTTTCCGTCAACATCATCGACGATGTGCCGGCGGCGGTGGATGACAGCGCCAATGTTGCCGAAGACATGGCGGTAGTGATCGATGTTCTGGCGAACGATATCAAGGGCGCCGACGGCGTCCCCTTGGCTAATGTTGCGCTGGGAACCGCGCCGTCGAAGGGCGTGGCGGTCTATAATGGCGACGGCACCTTCACTTATACGCCCAATGCGGGCGAAGAGGGGCCCGACAGCTTCACTTATACGATCATAGATGCAGACGGTGATCCATCAACTGCCACTGTGAGTCTGACGCTGGCCGGGGATTCCGAACCCGTGGTCAAGTCGGCGAGTTCACTGACGGTCGATGAGGATGGCTTCCCCAGCGCCAATGTCGATGAAGTTCCGCCAGCGGCGAATGAGGCAGACTCAACCGAAAGTTTGAGCGACATTAGCGGCGCGGCGGTCGTGAATTTCGGCGCCGATGTGCCCGCCGACCTGCTCGGCTCGATTGTGCTGCTCGACGACGTCGCACTGGACGGGCAGCTGGAGACGCTCGCGGGTGATCCCGTGACCTTTGCGCTGGTAGGCGACGATCTCGTCGGCAGTGCCAACGGCGCCGAGGTGATCCGCATTGTCATCACCGGCGCGTCCGCAGGGCCTGGTGCCAGCGATGTGACCTACAGCTATTCGGTGACGCTCTCCCAGCCCGTCGAGCACAGCGCTGACGGCACCGAGAATAGCGATGCCGTCATGGGCATCCGCTTCCAGGTGACGGACAGCGACGGGGATACGGAAGTCGGATCGTTCGACGTGACGGTCGTGGATGATGTGCCGGTTGCGGCGAATGATTCGAACAATGTTGCTTCGGGCCAGTTTGGTCCTGTGACGGGCAATGTGCTCGACAATGACTCTGACGGCGCTGATGCGACGGGCACGGTGACGGCGGTTGCGAGCAACAACGTGCCGGGTAACATCGATACCGATGCCGGGGCCGATTTCCAGATTGCCGGGCAATATGGCGTGCTGACGCTGGAGACCGACGGCAGCTACAGCTACACCCGCAACGCCGGGACGCCGGGTGGGGTGAGCGACGTGTTCACCTACACGCTGAGCGATGCCGACGGTGACTCGACGACGGCGACGCTGACGATCGCCATTGCCGACGCGACGCCGATTGTCGGCGCCAATGCGCAGGCCGAGCTGGACGATGATGCGCTTGCGGGCGGCAATCCTGGCGGCACGGGCGACGATGATCCCGACACGGCCAATCTGTCGGGCACGCTGTCGGGTTCGGGCGGCGACGGCGCCCTGACCTGGGCGTTCCAGACGAGCGGCGCGCCTTCCGGCTTCACCTATGAGCTGAGCGGCAGCAACCTGCTGATCAAGCAGGGCGGTGTCACCGTGATCACGGTCACGCTCAACAGCGCGACGGGGGCCTACACGGTAACCCAGAACGCGCCGATCGACCATGCGGCGGGCAATGACGAGAATAATCAGGGCTTCTCGCTCAGCTATACCGTCACCGATGTCGATAATGACAGCACGGGCGGCACGCTCAGCATCGATGTCGATGACGACAGCCCGGTTGCGGCGAATGATTCGAACAATGTTGCTTCGGGCCAGTTTGGTCCTGTGACGGGCAATGTGCTCGACAATGACTCTGACGGCGCTGATGCGACGGGCACGGTGACGGCGGTTGCGAGCAACAACGTGCCGGGTAACATCGATACCGATGCCGGGGCCGATTTCCAGATTGCCGGGCAATATGGCGTGCTGACGCTGGAGACCGACGGCAGCTACAGCTACACCCGCAACGCCGGGACGCCGGGTGGGGTGAGCGACGTGTTCACCTACACGCTGAGCGATGCCGACGGTGACTCGACGACGGCGACGCTGACGATCGCCATTGCCGACGCGACGCCGATTGTCGGCGCCAATGCGCAGGCCGAGCTGGACGATGATGCGCTTGCGGGCGGCAATCCTGGCGGCACGGGCGACGATGATCCCGACACGGCCAATCTGTCGGGCACGCTGTCGGGTTCGGGCGGCGACGGCGCCCTGACCTGGGCGTTCCAGACGAGCGGCGCGCCTTCCGGCTTCACCTATGAGCTGAGCGGCAGCAACCTGCTGATCAAGCAGGGCGGTGTCACCGTGATCACGGTCACGCTCAACAGCGCGACGGGGGCCTACACGGTAACCCAGAACGCGCCGATCGACCATGCGGCGGGCAATGACGAGAACAATCAGGGCTTCTCGCTCAGCTATACCGTCACCGACATCGACAATGACAGCATGGGCGGCACGCTCAGCATCGATGTCGATGACGACAGCCCGGTAATCACCTCGGTCACTGATCCGCTGAACATCGATAATGACGAGTCACCGAGCGGGCTTGGCAACTTCGCCTATTCGGTCGGCGCGGACACCAACTCCAACCACAACGACATCTCGGTGTCGGGCTTCACGGCCTTGGTGAATGGGTTGGCTGCATCCAACGTCTCGCTGGTTGCCGGTACTGAGGACGCGGACGCGGCTAATTATACGTTCAGCTTCGATTATCCCAACGGTGCCGGCACAACCGCGACGGCAACAGGTACATTAGTCTTCCACAAGACTGGTGCTGATGCTGGCAAATACGAGGTCACTCTCACCAGCGGTCCGATCGATGGTTTCAGTACTGTTTCGACAAGCGACGCAAGCACGACGTTTGTCGAGTATGACCTGAACGGTGGTTCGCCAGAAATCGTCAACGCTCAGTTGGCGCCCGACCTGTTCGCTCAGTTTACCGCGGTCGCGCGGCCAAATGGCGGGGGAGCTCATCTTTCGACGACCAGTGGGGATCAAGTCTGGACGGCTGGCGAATATTTCAATGCCGCGCAAGCCAACCCCCAGGTTTCGAAGACGGATGCCGGCGTCGATGGCAACACCATGGACACTGGCGAAGCGCTCCGCTTCACCCTTTATAATTCAGATCCGGGTGCTGCTGTCGGTGGAGCGCCGACGGCCCAAGCGTCTGACATGTTCATGCAGTTTTTCCAGTATTCAGGCGACGACCTGATCATCGTGCTGAACCTCGGCATGGACTCGAACAACGATGGTACGCTCGACACATTCACTACCCGGGCAATCATGGTCTCATCGACCGACGTATTCGTCAGTGGCAGTGCTAGTGACGCTGCCGATGTAGCGGGCACCGCCTACGCTAGCATCTATAGCGGCCTTGGCAGTCAGGATGCCCTGTTGGTCATTGAGTCCAACGACTATAATGCGGCAGGTGAAAACTGGGTAATCGTCGGCGGCCAGATCGTGACTGACGAGGACGGGGTCAGTGGTACTGCCATCGATCTTGACAAAGCCCTTGGAGCCGACGGTGCCAGCGATCGCAACGGTGATGGCGCATTTATCAGCACTGGAAATGCCGCGACGGATGAATCCGATAGCTTCTCCGAAGACACGGATACTAGCGGTGTCAAGATAACCAGTATTGGCTTCCTGGTGCAGTCGACCGAAGACCAGTCGGCCACGATCGAATTTGACGTCACCGTTACGGACGCCGACGGCGACACAGTCACTCAGTCGGACATCACGGTCAATATCGGCACTCCAGTCCCCCCCATCGCCATCGACCTGGACGGCGACGGCGTGGAATATCTCTCGCTCGCAGCCAGCGTTACCCATGATTATGGCTGGGGTGAGGTGCAGACCGCCTGGGTTGCGCCGGACGATGGTCTGCTCGCCCGGGCGATCGGGGAAGGCTATGACATCGTCTTTGCCGACGATGCCCCAGGAGTCACCACCGACCTTGAGGGGCTTCGCCTCGCTTATGACGGCATCGAGGGCGGCGGTAATGGGGACGGCAAGTTCACTGCGGCGGACGCGGCATTTGCCGAGTTTGGCGTGTGGCAGGATGCCAACAGCAACGGTGTAATGGATGCCGGTGAGTTCAAGGCGCTGACCGATATGGGCATCACCAGCATCGATCTGGTGTCCGATGGCCAGAGCCGCCTGACCGCCAATGGCGACGTGCTTGTGCATGGCGAGGCGAGCTACGCCATGAATGGTGCAACGGGCACGATCGCCGACGTGTCTTTTGCTACCGGCGGGACGACGCGGACACAGCTGGAAGAGAAGACGCTCGTTAATAGCGGGCTCAACCAGGCGCTGGTCGCGGCGGCGCTGATCACGACGGTGGAGCAGGTTGCGGCGGAGACGACGGATATGTCGGCTTCCGATCCGGTTGAGCAGCAGCAGGCGCTTGTGGCTCCGGCGGCGGAGACCAGCGAGCCGTCCGTTTCGTCCGATGCGCCGGCGCCGGAGAGTAGTTTGCTCGATGCGCCCGCCGATGATGTCTCCGGCGCGACGCCTACCAATGACACGCAGGATGTCGAGCCGGAGGTTCAGGAGGATACGAGCGTTTTCAGCTCGCTGTCCTCCGACGAACCCGCCACCGAAAGCACCGCGCCGGTGCAGGAGGATCAGGCGGCCGCCGCCGATGCGCCTCCGCCGATGCCGGTGGACCTGATGCCGTTCATGCTGGCCGCCGTGCAAGTTGCGGAAGGCGAGCAATCGGACGGAACTACGGAGGCTCTGCCGGACATTCTGGCGGACGCACTGGCGGGCGGCATCGGGGACGGACCCGATATCGATGCCCTGCTGGCCGCGTTGCCTCAGGACGCTTCATCGGGCGGGGAGGGGACGGCGCTGCCAGTTCAGGACGCCGTTTACGACTTCGCCATGGCGGCCGTCCCGGCCTTCCAGTTCGACCTCGCGATGATGAGCCATGACGCCGTCGCCGCAACCACCCACGCGTAAGAGTCAATGGAGCTGCAGATGATAGGGAGAGAGAAAATGAAAACGTCGCTGCTAGCCGTGGCGGTCATGTCCGCCATGCCACTGGCCATGTTTGCGCCCGCGGCCCATGCCGTGACCCGCTCGCCGTTGCTGGACCTGGGGCAGGACCAGCTGAGGGGCGAAGTCCAGACGCGCTATGACGCGGCGCTCGCGGCCACGCGGGCCGACGATGTGCGCCGGTCGGAAGACGCGCGTTACATCTGGGCTTCCGAGGCAAAGGTTCAGTGCGGCATTGCCATCGGATTCCTGAAATCGGGAACGGTGGATGAGGATAGCGTCAATCGCTGCGATGCCTTCTCCGCGCGCATGTCGATGGTGCCGCCGCCGGTGATGCCGCCGCCGCCCGCTGCTGCCGCTAATTGCCCGTCAGAAATGAAGGCGATTGTCTTCTTCGATTGGAATGTTGACGTGCCGCTGGCGGAAGCTTCGGGCACGATTGCCCAGATCGTGGATCAGCGCGCCGCATGCGGATGGAGCCAATTTTCGGTGGTGGGTCACACCGACAAGTCGGGGACCGACCTCTATAATAATGGCCTTTCCATGCGCCGCGCCGCGAATGTGGCGGCGATGATGGAACAGGCCGGCATATCGGCGGCCGACGTTGCAACCGAAGCGCGGGGGGAAAGCCAGGTGCTGGTCGAAACCGCCGATGGCGTGCGTGAAGCCCAGAACCGGCGAGTGGAAGTGACCGCCGTCACAGGCGGACTTGGATTGGGAGGGCAATAAGATGACTGTCGGCAAAAAACATAAATGGCTTCTGGCGGTTCCTGGCGCTCTCATCCTGAGCGTCACGAGCGTGAACGCTGAAACCGTGGATCTGAAGACGGCGGTGCAGGCCGCCGTCGATTCGCATCCGGAAATCAACCAGGCGATCCAGAACAAGGAAGCGATCGAGTTCGAGCGCGATCAGGCGCAGGGCCTGTTCCTGCCGCGCGTGTCGATCGAGGGATCGGCGGGTATCCGGCGGCTTGAAAACCGTACGCGCCGGGCGCTGGGGATTTCGGACCAGACGCTCTATCCGCTTGAAGCGAGCGTGTTCGGCGAGCAGGTGCTCTTCGATTCCGGTTCGCGCAACGCCGAGTTGAAGCGGCAGGCGGCGCGCACCGACGGGGCGGCCCTTCGCGTCAGCGAACGGGCGGAGTTCATCGCGCTGAACGTCACCCGGCAATATCTGGACTATATGCTTCAGCAGCGGATCGTCGCGGCGGCGGACGACAATGTGACCTTCCACCAGTTGCTGACCAACGACCTGGGCGAGGGCGTGTCGGCCGGATCGATCAGCATTGCCGACCAGCAGCAGGCCCAGGAACGGCTTCAGGCCGCCAAGATCCGCCGGACCGAAGCGCAGGAAGACCTGACCAATGCAGCAATTTCCTTCATGACGCTGACGGGCATTTCGGTGACGGATGTCGTCATGCCGGAATCACCGCGCTCGGCCATGCCTCCGGCACTGACGGATGCCGTGACAGCGGCCCGGGATCGCAACCCGAAGGTGCGTGAGGCGCAGGCCGATGTCGATGCCGCCTATCAGGTGGTGAATAAGGCGGAGGCTGAGCTTGGCCCCCGGCTGACACTCGAAGGGCGAGGCCGCGTCGGGGAAGACGTTGACGGTTTCAAGGGCAATACACAGGATCTCCAAGCCCGTGTGGTCCTTACCTGGGACCTTTATAATGGCGGCATCAACCGCGCGAAGGTTCAGGAAATGACGCGGCGTGCAAGCGAGGCGCGCTTCCGCCTGCATCAGCTTACCCGCGAAGCCGAGGAAGAGGTCCGGCAGGCCTGGAACCGCTGGCAGAGCGAGGGCGCGCGCCTGGTGGATCTTGAGCAGCAGAGCAAGGTATCGGACGACCTGCTGCTGTCCTACCGGGAGCAGTTCAATGTCGGGCGCCGCTCGCTGCTGGACGTTCTCGATTCCCAGAATACCCGGTTCAATGTCCAGGTGCGCACGGAAACCTCGCGCCTCGCGCAGTTATTCGCGGAATATCAAATCCTCGCGACCACCGACACCTTGCTCGATGCTTTGGGCGTCACACCGCCGAGCGATAGCAGCACCTATGCCCGCGAGCAGTTCCACGTTCCCGATACGGAACCGGCTGAACTGATGCGGCGGCGCAATCCGCGCTGAACCGGGCCACCAGGAGAGGACAGATGAAGTTGGGAGAGTGGGCCGGGGAAGATAGCGGGTGCCGTGGCAATGACGATGTTCTCGATTGCCTGGCCCACGTCGCCCAGCTGTATGACCGGCCCTCTTCGCCCACCATCATTCGCGCTGGGCTGTCGCTGACCGATGACGGCAGATTGCCTTTCCATCAGGCGGAGGCCGCGCTTGACCAGCAGGGCATCGGCGCGGAAGCGGTCGTTCGCCCGCTCGCCAAATGGCGCAGCAAGCATCTGCCCGCCCTATTGGAGCTTGCCAACGGCCGGGCGGCGGTCCTGCTCGATATCCAAGGGGACGATGTAAAGCTCTATATCCCCGGCCGGGCGGAAACGCTTTGGACCGTGCGGGAGTCTCTTGAGGACATTTTCGACGGCCGGGCCATCACGATATGGCCTGATCATCAAAAGGAGCGTACCGCCGAACTGTCATGGGACCAGCACGCCAAGCGCCACTGGTTCTGGCAGGAGGTGTGGCGGGTCCGCAAGTCCTTCGGCTTCGTGATCGCGGCGGCGGCGATCATCAACCTTCTCGCCTTTGCATTGCCGCTTTTCACCATGAACGTCTATGACCGGATCATACCCAACAAGGCGGTTTCCAGCCTGTGGGTGCTGGCCGTGGGCGTCGCCATCGCCTTTGCCATGGACTTCGCGCTACGGATATCCAGGGCGCGGTTGATCGACGAGACGGGCCGCAAGCTGGATGCGCGGCTGTCGCAGAAACTGTTCGAAAAGTTGCTCAACATTCCACTGGCCGCACGCAAGGGCAGCACCGGCGCCTTTGTTCGCAGGGTGTCCGAGTTCGAGCAGGTTCGCGACTTTTTCGCATCGACGACGGTTGTCCTGATCGTTGACCTGTTTTTCCTGATCTTTTTTGTGGCGATCATTGCCGTGATTGCTGGCTGGCTCGCCCTCGTTCCGGTCGCGGCGATGGCCATCATGGCCGCAGCCGGCTATTCCCTGCAGAAGGCAATGGGCCGGGCGGCGCTGGATGCGCAGGCGGATTCCGGCCTGCAACACACCGCGCTTGTGGAAGCGGTCAGCGGGCTGGAAACGCTCAAGGCCTGCCGCGCCGAAGGGCGGATGCTCGGCCGTTGGAGGCGCTATTCGGAAATGAGCGCGCAGACGCAGGAGAAGTTGCGGCGCTTGACCACGATCAGCGTCAATCTTGCCTCGCTCTGTCAGCAGACGACGAGCATCGCCCTCATCATCGGCGGCTTCTATCTCTTCAACGCCGGCCACATGTCCATGGGCGCTATCATTGCGGTCGTCATGCTGGCCGGTCGATCGCTCGCGCCGGTCGGCCAGTTCGCCTTCCTCTTCACCCGCGCCCGTCAGGCTTTCACGACCCTGAACGGCCTGCAGGGGATGATGGAACTGGATGACGAGCGTCAGTCCGGCGCGCGCAGCATTCTTCCGGAGATCCGCAACGGTGACGTCGTGATGGAACATGCCGGGTTCGCCTATCCGGAAAGTTCGCTTCCGGCGCTCAAGGACGTATCCATCCGGATCGCCCATGGGGAACGGATCGGCATTATCGGCCGGGTCGCATCGGGCAAGTCCACCTTTGGCCGTTTGCTTTGCGGCCTTTATCAGCCAACCGATGGCGCGATCCGGATCGATGGGCTGGATAGCCGCCAATATCATGCGCATGAGGTCCGCTCCGCCTTCCGTTATGTCGGGCAGGACGCGGTCCTGTTCAGCGGGTCGATCCGCGAGAACCTGATGCTGGGCGCGCAGGAGGCGGACGAGCGGCGGCTTGTCGATGCGCTGACGAAATCGGGCGCCGGCTATTTCTTTTCCGGCGACGCGGGCGGGTTCGACATGCAGGTGGGCGAGCGCGGATCGCGTCTGTCTGGCGGGCAGCGCAGCTTCCTGGTGCTGGCCCGCGCGCTGGTGGAGCCGTCGCGGTTGCTGTTTCTCGACGAACCGACCGGCGCGATGGATAGCGGGACCGAGCAGATGTTCATCGACCATCTGAAAAAAGCCTTGTCGCCGCAACAGACCCTGGTGGTTTCCACGCACCGCAACGCGATGCTGTCGCTGGTGGATCGCCTGATCGTTATCGACGGCGGCCGGATCGTGGCCGATGGTCCCAAGGATCGGGTGCTGGCGTCGCTGGCGGGCGCGGGCAAGGCCATGGGAACTTGATCATGGCGACGCTCTGGACAGACAAGCATGGAACTGCGTTCTCTTTGAACGGCGGAAGCGTGGCGGGAGCCGTTGCGGCTTTATTGCTGCTGGTCGCGGGAATTTTTCTCGCTTTCGCGGCGCTTCGGGACGGTAATGCGCGGCAAAATCACGCGCAGGCGGCTGTCGAGGAAGCTCTGCCGGATGTGGGGGAGCGGCGGCTTCTGGTCGCGCTGACCCACGAACCCCGTAAGCTGGTCACTGAGGGGCAGGCAGCCGTGGAAGGCAACGACAAGCTTCCCTTTTCCCAGGCCGCCGTCATTGCGGCCGCGCCTTTTTCCGCCGCGCGAACGGCCGAGGCCGAACGGCGGAAGGCCGAGCTGTGCATGACGCAGGCCGTCTATTATGAGGCAGGGTTTGAGCCTCTCGCGGGCAAGCGCGCGGTCGCCCAGACCGTACTGAACCGGGTCCGCCACCCGGCCTTTCCCCATAGCGTCTGCGGCGTCGTCTATGAAGGCGCGCGCCGGCCGGTGTGCCAGTTCAGCTTTACCTGTGACGGCGCACTGGCGCGCAAGCCTGCGCCGGGCGCATGGGCGGAGGCCCGGGCAGTGGCCCGCGCGGCGCTGGATGGCTATGTTGAAAAATCGGTTGGCCACGCCACGCACTATCACGCCGATTATGTGCTGCCCCGCTGGGCGCCAGAGTTGGCAAAGATCGCGCGGATCGGCGCACACATCTTCTACCGCTGGCCGGGCGGGTGGGGCATGCCGCGCGCCTTTTCCCAAAACTATACCGGGATAGAGTCAGTGCCATTGTTCGACGCCGCGCGGACGGAGCCAGTCATCGACTACCCAGCCGTCGCCGCCCTGCCCGAACGCCGCGCCGATAACGATCTGGGCGGACGTATCGACGTCAGCAAGGGCTGGACGCCCAAAATGCCCATGCCGGTCCAGGCTTCCAGCGCGCTGGCCAAAGTGTATGCGGCGCAATCCGTCACTTCAGTCGAGGCGAGTGCACCATGATGATCAGTCCGGCCATGACCATGGGGCGTTTTCGTTCGCTCGACGGCGCGCAGGCGGTGATCGTCGCCTGTTTTGCGGCCGTGGCGCTGTTCATCCTCTGGGCCTCTCTGGCGCGGGTGGACGAAGTGACGCGCGGCCAGGGACGCGTGATTCCGTCCAGCAAGATGCAGATCGTCCAAAGCGCCGAACCCGCGACCATCAAGGATATTCTCGTCCGTTCGGGCCAGACGGTGCGGAAGGGGCAATTGCTCGTGCGGCTCGACGATACGCAATCGTCATCGGAGCTTGGCCAGATCGCGGCTGAAAACAAGCTGCTTTCCGCCCGCGCCGATCGTTTGTCCCGTGAAGGATCAGGGCAAGGCTCCAATTGCGCTCCCGCAGCCGATGGCACGCTGCCTGTTGCTTGTGGCGAAGAGGCCCGGCTTCAGGCGGTGCGCCAGTCGGCGCTGCAGAGCCGCCTTAGTGGCTTGCAGGCCGCCGTCGAGCAGCGCCGCCGGGAACTGGGGGAAGCACAGGCGACCGTCAGCAGCCTTGTGAGCAGCGTCGCCTTGGCCCAAAGGCAGGTCGAGATGATCGAGCCGTTGGCGCGCAAGAACATTGTGCCGCAGACGGAGCTTCTCTCCGCGAGGCGGGAACTGGTGGACCTTCAGGGCCGCCTCGCCGCCGCCCGGGAAGGGGTGTCCCGGACCAGTGCGGGTGTGCGGGAGGCGATGGCTCAGGCGGCTGAGGCCGGGTTCCAGTTCCGGCAGGACGCGCTCAATGAGCGCAGCCAGCTTCAGACCAAGATCGCCGTGAATAGCGAGTCGCTGCGGGGCGCGGCGGGGCGAGTGCAGCGCGCGGAGCTGCGCTCCCCCGTCGATGGCGTGGTGAACGACGTGCAGGTGACGACGGTGGGGGGCTTTGTCCAGGCCGGGCAGAAGATCATGCAGGTGGTGCCGCTGGGCGACAAGCTGCTGGTTGAAGCGCGGGTGAAGCCCAGCGACATCGCCTTCATCAAGGTCAACGACCGCGCCAATGTGAAGGTGACGGCCTACGACTTTTCGGTCTATGGCGGGCTTACCGGCCGGGTTGTGCAGATTTCCGCCGACAGCATCTATGATGAAGTCGCCAAGGAAGCCTATTTCTCGGTCGTGGTCGAAACGGACCGGGCCTATCTGCTGTCGGGCCAGCGGCGGTTGCCGATCACGCCGGGCATGATTTGCGACGTTGAGATCATCACCGGCCGCAAATCCATATTGTCCTATCTGATGAAGCCGATATCCAAGGCGCGCGCCGAGGCGTTGAGCGAACGCTGAGGTTCAGCGATCCAGCGACGCATAGCGTAACGTGGCGGCCGGTGGCGCTGTGCGATAGCCGTGGGTCCAGCTTCCGCTGGTATTGAAGCTGAGAATGGGGCGGTAATCGCGGGCAGCGGCCGACGACAATATCCGGTCGGTTTCATTGTCGAGAACCACAAGGTCGCCGTCCACCGCGACCGCAAGGATGGCGTGATCGGCCCGGCGGACAAGATCGCGGGCGATGACCAGAAACATCGAGTCAGCCGCTACGCCCAGCGCGCGCAGTATCTGCATCTTGGCAATCGCATAGTCTTCGCAATCGCCACGTCCGCGTTTCAGGGACTGGACGGCGGAGGACCAATGGTCGGCCGTGCCATATTGCCGCATATCCTCTACATAAGCGATCCGCTGGTTGACCCATGCGTTGACGTTGCGGATTTGGGCAGTGCGCGGCAGATGACGGTTTCGCGCTATCACCGCCGCCCACGGCCCGCCATGGCTGGCAAGCGATGCCTGGGAGGCTGCGCGCCACTTGCTGTCCAGCGCTGTGCGGGAAACCCGAATGGCGACGGTCCCGAATATATCCGGCTGACCGGGTCTGATATCTGCGCTGCTGGATTGATCGTGATTGCGGTCAAAGGCATAGGATGGCGCCTGTGAGTTCAGGCAATCGGCTGCGGGGATCGCGGTGGGGTCGGTCGTTCCGTAAGCGGGCAACGCGCTGTCAAACGGCGTGGCGGCGAAGCTCGTTTGCTTGTCGGAACTCCATCCTGTCCAGGACAGGGATAAGGAAAGCTGCGGCAGAGAGGCGAGGGCATATTCGCTCTTAATAAAGGACGGCACCGGCCGTTCTACCGGTTGAAGATCGGCTGCATCAGCTAGAACGAATGGGGAATTACGAAGCGAAGACAGCGCGGCAATCGCTTGCGGACGCACAACGACATCAGAAATCTGCTGGAGCAGCGGAGAAGCCCCGGATTTCCTGGCCTGCTGCATCCTGAGCTGATCCAGGCGGCTGACTGAGCCCTGCAGAATGGCTTCGCTCTTGCTGTAGACGCTCGACATGTGGCTGTGGCCGGCAGCGGGCTGCACGATTGCCTGGCTGGGCGCGATGGCGAACGGCGTGGGGCAAGGTGCTGCCGCCAACGCAGGCGTGACCCAAACCATGCCCGCAAGGGTAAGCCCAGACAGGCTCAATGTCCGCCTCCAGGCATGGGCGTCTATTTGGATGAAATCCGAAAAGATCGATATCTGCATCGCGCAAACATGCGACTAATCCGCTAAGAAATGGCTGAATGAAGATGTTTTCGACGATGTTAACCAAGCAACTTGCGCCGTTACATTGGTTTTTGATCCGATATGTGAACGAAATCGGATCATTATGTTCTTTTCGATGCTGAACTGCGACGAATTAGTAAATTTTGTTAACCAGATACATTAAATGATATTTCATGTTACGCCCGATCTTTTCTTCGGAGCATGGTCGTGCATGGACGAAAATGTACATCCAACGATATAGGTAAATATTGAGAACGATGGATTTTCTTCTAAATATTTTGTAAGATCACTGGTTCATGGGGCATATCGGATCGATTCGATGGGGGCAGGGCGATTGCAGGAATTTCTCCAGCTTCCCTTCCTGCTGGCGGAAAAATTTACCATTCGGCTCGGCTGCACCCCGATACTCAGCGTTACACTTGCGCGCCTGGCGTTGCTTATCGCCTTTGCGCATGAAATGGTCCGGCTGGCGGAAGTGGACCCATATATCCGGGCAGTCGCGCAGGCGACGGTTGCCGGTTTTGCGGGGTGGAATCTGCTGTGCATCATGGGATTGATGATCTTTACGCGGCACGAACTTCTCGTTCGTCCGTTGATCTTGCTGGTGGACTTCCTGATCTGCGTAACGCTGGTAGTACTATTCCGGCTGCTTGAGCTTCCCGCTATTCTGGCCTGCCTGTTGCTGCTGTGGGCCTGTCATGAACGGTTGGGCAAGACATTCTCCTCCGTTGCCGCCCTTGGCTTCATTCTCGCTTTCCTGTTCCGCAATCATTACGAGCCGCTGGCGCAGATCTACACGCCACAGATGGCGAGTGACTATACCGATAGCGCCAGTATCTTCATTGGCAGCCTGATTTCGCTGGCTGTCATAGGATCGCATCTCTATCAGGCGCAGATCAAAAAATGGGGCGATCAGCTTCAGGCGGGGGGCGGAAATCTGAGTGCTCCGCCCTTTGAGTTCCTGATGCAGCAGGTCGCAGGGTTTTTCCGTGCCCGCGCCGTCAGTTTCATCTGGGAAGACATGGATGGGGGGACGCTTCACTGCCGCAATCTTGTGCCCGGTCAGGAGGTGGCATCGCCGCCCATTGGAGAGGAAATGCGCCCGCTGCTTCATCCAAGGGTAAGGGAGGCAGCGTTCCTGTTTTCCTCTAGTTCCGACCGTCTGTTTTTCCGTAATAATTATGGTGGACTGAAATTCTCGAATTCACCCGAATTTGTCGACAATATGAACGAAGTCCTGCAGTTCAAACGGGGCGCGAGCTTCTCGGTCAATGCGGGCGCGCTCCGCGGCCGCTTCTTCATCGCCTGCAACCATGGCTGGTCGCCTCAATTGCTCGCCCAGTGCGATTATGCGTCGGACAGCGTGGATGGCTTTTTCGAGCGTTCCTTCTTTCTCGACGCATGGCGGAGCCGGGCCTTCGCCGAAGCGCGGCTGGCGCTAAGCGGGGATCTGCATGACAGCATATTGCAGACATTGGCCGCCATGCGGATGCGGCTTTCGACATTGCTGCCCAAGGCGCGCAAAGGCCTCGCGGCGGATCATTTGCAGGATCTCGAGGCATTGCAGGGCATGATTATTTCGGAACAGGGGCGGCTCCGGCAACTCCTCAACGAAAGCAAGCGCATTAACGGTGTCTCCCAAAATCTGGCGGAAAGCCTGTCAAGTTGCGCGGAGATGCTTTCGGGGCAATGGAATATCGACTGCCGCGTGCTGGTGGACCATCCTGAGGTGGACATTGACCGGTCGACCGCCATCGAGGTTGAATTCCTGGTCCGGGAAGCCGTGGCCAACGCCGTTCAGCACGCCGCCGCCCGGCAGGTGACGATCGCGGCCGCTCTGCAGGATGACGCATTGCTATTGGCATTCCGGAATGACAGCAATGTCGATCAGCCGGTGAACGGCCATGCGCATAGCGACGGAATTCAGTCGCAATCGCTGACGCGCAGGCTGAAATTGCTTGGCGGCACCGCCTATTTCGACAATATTAACGACAAGTCGCTATTATCCATAAGAATACCGTTGAAACCAACGGAAAAGCGGGGCTGACATGGCAAATCTCCTGATCGTGGACGACCATCCTCTGTTTCTGGATGGGCTGCAGCAATTTCTGGAGGCCAGCGGACACCATATCCTTTGCTGCGCCCGTTCGGTCGCCGATGCGCTCTACAAGCTGCAGACGGAAACGCCGGACGTTTTGATCCTTGACCTCAGTATGAAGGATGGAGGCGGGCTGTCGATCCTTTCGGCGATCCGGGAGCAGAGCAATGCCGTTCCCGTCATCTTCCTGACGGTCAGCATCCGGCCGGAACAAACGATGGAGGCGCTGCGTCTCGGGGTGAACGGCATTGTCCTGAAGGAAAGCGATCCAGAAGAGCTGCTCACCTGCATCAAGACCGTTCTGACCGGCGAGAACCGGATTGATCCAGGCATCATGGAACAGGCGCTGCTCCATTCCGTGGTCGCCAAGAATCGTGTCGCGTCGGAAGATGTTCTGACCGAACGGGAAAAGCAGATTGCCTCCCTTATCCGCGCGGGCCTCCGCAACAAGGTCATTGCGGAAAAATGCGGCCTGACCGAAGGCACGGTCAAAGTGCATCTTCACAGCATTTTCCAGAAACTGGGCGTCAAATCCCGCGCTGAACTGATTGTCAGCACCATGGCCGACCGCCACTGACCGGACGGTACAGCGCGCCCGATCTATTCGTTGAGGGCGGACCCCTGAAACGGGGCGAACAAATACCCTCGTCAATTGACTATTCAGCCCCCCCAACTTACATCGCACCCCATGTTGCGCGGGGGTTCGGCCATGTCAGGGGGCCGGATTTCCGCATCCTCGTCAAGGCTTAGGAATCCAGGCATGCTCGGCGCCATCGCCAAATCCATTTTCGGGTCGTCCAACGACCGGTACGTCAAGTCGGTGATGAAGATCGTCGAGCGGATAAACGCCTTCGAACCGTCCATTTCCGCGATGAGCGACGATGAGTTGCGGCAGCAAACGCAGATTTTCCGGGATCGGCTGGCGGCTGGGGCAAAGCTGGACGACCTGCTTCCCGAGGCCTTCGCTACCGTGCGCGAAGCGGCGAAGCGGACATTGGGCCAGCGGCATTATGACGTCCAGATGGTGGGCGGCATCGTTCTTCATCGCGGCGAAATCGCGGAAATGCGGACCGGTGAGGGCAAGACGCTGGTAGCGACGCTGGCGACCTATCTTAATGCGCTGGAGGGCAAGGGCGTTCACGTCGTCACCGTGAACGATTATCTCGCCCGGCGCGACTGCGACTGGATGGGGCAGGTCTATCGCTTCCTGGGGCTCACCACCGGCGTCATCGTCCCCAATCTGCGCGAGGACGAACGCCGCGCGGCCTATAGCGCGGACATCACCTACGCGACCAATAATGAGCTGGGCTTCGATTATCTGCGCGACAATATGAAGTTCGAGCGCAGCCAGATGGTGCAGCGCCCCTTCAACTTCGCGATCGTTGACGAGGTGGATTCGATCCTGATCGACGAAGCGCGCACGCCGCTCATCATTTCAGGGCCGACCGACGACAAGTCGGAACTCTATCTGTCCGTTGATGAAGTCGTGAAGCGCCTGTCCGCTGACGACTATGAGAAGGACGAGAAGCAGCGCAGCGTCACCCTGACCGAGGACGGCACGGAAAATGTGGAGCGCATGCTGGAGGATGCAGGCCTTCTGACCGGCTCCAACCTCTATGATTTTGAAAATACGCAGGTCGTTCACCATGTGAACCAGGCCCTGCGCGCCAACATGATGTTCAAGCGCGACACCGATTATATCGTCAAGGACGGCAAGGTCATCATCATCGACGAATTCACCGGCCGCATGATGGAGGGCCGCCGCTGGTCGGACGGCCTGCATCAGGCGGTGGAAGCCAAGGAAGGCGTCCAGATCGAGCCGGAAAACCAGACTCTGGCGTCCATCACCTTCCAGAATTATTTCCGCATGTATCCCAAGCTGTCCGGCATGACCGGCACGGCCGCGACCGAGGCGGCGGAATTTTTCGACATCTACAAGATGAACGTGGTCACGATCCCGACCAACCTGCCCGTGCAGCGGGTCGATGAGGAGGACGAGTTCTACAAGAATACCACGGACAAATTCGGGGCAATTGCCAAGTCCATCAAGGAAAAATCCGAGGGCGGTCAGCCGGTGCTGGTCGGTACGGTGTCGATCGAAAAGTCCGAAATGCTTTCCGAGTTCCTGAACGCGGAAAAGGTCAAGCACGCCGTCCTCAACGCGCGATTGCACGAGCAGGAAGCGCATATCGTGGCGCAGGCAGGCCGCAAGGGCGCGGTCACCATCGCCACCAACATGGCGGGTCGCGGCACCGACATTCAGCTGGGGGGCAACCTGGAATTCCGGGTCAATGACGAGCTAAGCGACATGCCCGAGGGGCCGGAGCGCGATGCCGCCATTGAGCGTATCAAGGCGGAAATCGAAGCGGAACGGCAGGAAGTGCTGGCAGCGGGCGGCCTGTTCGTGCTGGGGACCGAGCGGCACGAAAGCCGCCGCATCGATAACCAGCTGCGCGGGCGTTCCGGGCGTCAGGGCGATCCGGGCCTGTCGCGCTTCTACCTCAGCCTTGACGACGATCTGCTGCGCATTTTCGGCCCCGACACGCTGTTCGCGCGGATGATGAACAAGAATATGGCGGACGGCGAGGCGATTGGATCCAAATGGCTGTCAAAGGCCATCGAAAC
>Ga0307414_10000146_pt1 | contig 47740 bp, 80 predicted proteins | sample DK1Ometagenome_FD_203804 | JGI IMG/M metagenome (GOLD analysis project Ga0307414, IMG submission 203804) | Maize rhizosphere microbial communities from greenhouse at UC Davis, California, United States - DK15-O-3 | ecosystem: Host-associated > Plants > Roots > Rhizosphere > Soil | place: USA... | reverse complement strand
CCCTTTTAGAGATTTAATTCCCCTACAGCCTTTTGTTGACCGTGTTACGCTTTGAACAACCGAAACACGAGGTGTAACAAATGCTCAACCCCACCGACGAAAAGTTCCTCGCCGCCACGCTGCGCGGCGCCACGCCAGAGGAAGCCGCCATCGCTGCCGGCCTTAGCGAGAAAACCGCCCGCGTGGCCGGTGCGCGTCTACGCAAGAAACCAGCAATCGTGGAAGCACTGGCGGCTATCGGTATCGCAACCCCCGGCGCACCGGTAGCCGGCCCGAAGGTCACACATGGCGAACCTGAGCCTGAAGAGGATCCAATCGACGACTTGCCTAAAACTGAAGATTCGCTTGAATTTCTGGAAGCCGTGGTCGCTAATCCGCGAATCCCACTCGGCCGGCGGATGGAAGCCGCAAAAACTCTGCTCCCGTTCCAGCACGCCAAGATCGGGGAAAGCGGGAAGAAAAAGACCAAGCAGGAAGGCGCCAAAGAACTGGCCGAAGAGGGCAACACATTCGGCGCCCGCAAAGCGCCTAAATTGCACGCGGTGAGCAAATGACGCCAACCTGGTCGACAGCTTGCTTGGATTGGGAAGATCGGATCATCAAAGGCGAGAGCCTGATTCCATTCGCGCCACTGTTCCCGGATTCCGCCTCCGCCGCGTTGCAGGTATTGCATCTGCTCCGTATTGTCGACGCCCCGGGTAGCCCAACGATCGGCGAGTCTTGCGAGCAGTGGACTGACGACTTGGCTAGCGCGATCTTCGGTGCGTACAACGAAGATACCGGCGTGCAGATGATCAAGGAGATTTTCCTCCTCATCAGCAAAAAGAACATGAAGTCAACCCTGGCCGCGGCGATCATGCTGACAGTGCTAATACAGAATTGGCGTCAGTCGGCAGAGTTCATCATTCTCGCTCCTACGAAGGAAGTGGCGGATAACGCCTTTGCTCCAGCTCGGGACATGGTGCTCAAAGACCCGAAGCTTGATGCCATGATGCAAGTGATGGAGCACACGAAGACCATTAAGCACTTGGCGACTGGCGCGACCCTGAAGGTCGTAGCCGCGGATACAAACACGGTAGGCGGCAAGAAAGCTGCCGTTGTCCTAGTCGATGAGATCCACCTGTTCGGCAAGAACCCGAACGCGGAACGAATGCTGCTGGAGGCTACCGGCGGCCTTGCTGCGCGACCGGAAGGTTTCATTCTCTACCTAACAACGCAGTCAGACGAACCCCCGGCCGGCGTATTCCGTTCGAAGTTGCTCTACGCCCGTAAGGTGCGCGACGGCGAAGTAGAAGATCCTCAGTTTCTGCCTGTGCTGTACGAATTCCCCAAAGCGATGATCGAGGACAAGTCGTACCTCGAACCTGAAAACTTCTACATCACCAACCCCAACTTGGGCCGGTCGACCAGCGTCGAATTCATCGAGCGAAAACTGCAGCAAGCCAAGGAAATGGGCGAGCCGGAACGCCTCGGAGTGCTTGCCAAATATCTGAACGTCGAAATCGGACTGGCGCTGCGCACAGATCGATGGGCAGGCGCGGACTACTGGCAGGCCCAGTCGGAGCGTTCCGTGACGCTCGATACCCTGCTAGATCGCGCCGAGGTGATCGACGTAGGGATCGATGGCGGCGGCTTGGACGACTTGCTGGGGCTCTCCTTAGTAGGTCGAGAAAAGGACACAGGCGATTGGTTGGTGTGGTGCAAAGGCTGGGCACACCCTTCTGCGATGAAACGCAACCTGCAGGAAGCGGCCAGGTTTGAGGACTTCGCCCGTGCGGGCGACCTGGTGATGGTTTCTCATATCGGGGACGACGTAACGGAGGTCTGCGATATCGTTGAACGCGTTTACGATTCGGGGCTGCTCGACAAGATTGGCGTTGACCCTGTAGGCATCGGTGCCATCTTCGACGAACTAGTTGCGCGGTCGATTCCCGAAGATAAGATCGTCGGCATTAGCCAGGGTTGGAAGCTGGGCGGCGCGATCAAGACCACTGAACGCCGCCTGGCCGAAGGGAAGTTGAAGCATGCGGAACAACCGCTTATGTCGTGGTGCGTCTCCAACTGCCGCGTAGAGCCACGGGCAAACTCGATCCTGATCACGAAGCAGGCTTCGGGCTCGGCCAAGATTGACCCTGTGATGGCGCTGTTCAACGCTGTGTCGCTGATGGCGCTTAATCCCGCAGCGGCGCACAAAAAGTTCCAAATGCTGTTTTTATGAGTTACAGTGCGCGTAATTTACCGGAGCTGTATACATGAACAGAGCCTACAGTTTTCTTGAGGTCAAGGCCGTCGGCGAGGAAACTCGAACGATTACCGGCTGGGCGACCACCCCGGAAGTTGATCGCGTTGGCGACGTTGTAGAGCCTCTCGGTGTCAAGTACAAAAACCCTTTGCCTCTCCTGTGGCAGCATGAGCACGATAAGCCTATCGGCTTAGTCGAGTTCGGTAAGCCGACTGCGAAGGGCGTACCGTTTACCGCGACGCTTCCACGAATTGAGGAAGAAGGAACATTGCGCGACCGGATCGAAGAGGCATGGCAGTCGATCAAGTCCGGCCTTGTTCGGGCCGTCTCTATCGGTTTTCGCTCCCTGGACTCGGAGCCGATCAAAGGTACATACGGCATTCGTTATAAATCGACTGAAGTTTTTGAGCTTAGCGCTGTGACCATTCCCGCGAATGCTTCAGCCACGATTACTACTATCAAATCGTTCGATGTGGGCCTACCTGCCGCGTCAGGCAAAAAGGAAATCCCGGTTGTACGAATTGAAAAACCCGCCGGCGCTTCGGCATCCGTTGCAAAGAAAAAAAATCCCCCAGTTCCGAAGCCCGAGGAGGGCCAAGACATGAAATTTGCAGAACAGATTAAATCGTTCAAGGAAGCCCTTGATCAAAAATCCGCGCGCCAGACTGAACTGCTCGAAAGCGCGGAAGGCCGTACCTTGGACGCTGCCGAGTCGGAAGAGTTCGACACCCTGTCGGACGAGATCAGCGCAACCGAAACCCACATCAAGCGTCTCGAAACCAAGGAAAAGCAGGCGATCGCGAATGCGAAGCCAGTGACCGACGTTTCGGGTATGCAGGATCGCTCGAAAGGCATGCACGTCGTTGCCAAAAACACTCAGAAGCTGGAACCCGGCATCGCGTTTGCTCGCGCTGCTAAGTGCTTGGCCATCGGCCACTTGGAACATCGCGACGCGGTACAGATCGCGAAATCGCTGTACGGCGATCAGCCAGGTATCGTCGCCGCTGCGGAACGCTTGGTTACTAAAGCAGCCGTAGCGCCAGCCACTACTACCGGCACTACATGGGCCGCCCCCCTTGTAGGTGAAGAATCCAGCGCTTACGCAGATTTCCTCGCGTATCTCCGCCCGCAAACCCTGGTCGGTCGCTTCGGCAACAACGGCATCCCAAGTCTGCGCCGAGTACCTTTTCGGACTGCCCTCATCGGTCAGACATCTGGCGGGGATGGCTACTGGGTAGGAGAAGGTCAGGCTAAGCCCTTGACTTCGTTCGATTTTTCGCGTACCACGCTTGAGCCGCTGAAGCTGGCGAACATCGCCGTAGCCACCATGGAAGTGATCCGCGACTCCAGCCCTTCGGCTGACGGTATTATCCGTGACCAACTGGCTGCCGCATTGCGTGAACGCTTGGACATCGACTTCATTAACCCGAGCAAGGCCGCCGTAGCGGGAATCAGCCCCGCTTCGATTCTGAACGGCGTCGCAGCCATTCCAAGTTCGGGCACTGATGCCGACGCCGTTCGCGCCGATATGCGTGCACTGTTCGCTTCGTTCATCGCGGCTAACAACGCTCCTACATCCGGCGTATGGATCATGTCGTCGACCACCGCACTCGCCCTGAGCATGATGGTGAACCCACTGGGCCAGGTAGAATTCCCAGGTATCACCATGAATGGTGGCACTTTCGGCGGCCTGCCTGTTATCACTACCGAGTATGTGCCTACCGACTCCAGCGGCTCCCTGGTAGCACTGGTTAACGCTAGCGATATCTACTACGCAGACGAAGGCGGCCTCGACGTTTCGATGTCGACTGAAGCTTCTCTGCAAATGGATAGCTCGCCGGACAACCCAACCACCGCTACTACTGTCCTCGTGTCGTTGTGGCAGCGCAACCTGGTCGGGTTCCGGGCTGAAATGGCTCTCAACTTTGCTCGCCGCCGTCCTTCGGCAGTCGCATGGTTGAGTGGGGTCCTGTGGGGGGTTTAAAAAACCCGTAGACAGACGCGGTTAGTCTGATACACTCAAAGTCGGTAGGGGGATCTCCTCTACCGACTTTTTGTTTTCTACAGGACTGAAAAATGACCGATTACATTTATGCCCTGCTATGCCCGCAAGGGGAAATACGATACATCGGAAAGACCACCAACCCCGAAGCAAGACTGGCGGCGCATATCAGCAAAGCCAAGACCGGCCAAACAAAGCACCACGCCGCAAACTGGATACGTTCACTGATTAACTCAGGCGAAAAGCCGGCTATAGAAATAGTGTTCGAAGTACCCGAGGGCGAACCCTGGGAGCCCTACGAAATCCGCTTGATCGCAGAATTCAAGAACGAAGGGCATAGGCTCACCAACTCAACAGGTGGTGGTGACGGGTTTTTCGACGTTAGCCCTGAAGCTATCACAAAGCGCGTAGCTGCGGCCAAAATAACTAAATCGGCCCCAGGGTACAAAGAACGTATAAGCGCAGTTATGCGCGAGGTGCGGAGTTCTCCGGAGTTCAGGGAAGCCCTCTCACTAAAGATTAAAGGCGCATGGGCCAATCCTAAAACTCGCGCTAGCTTCCTGGCAGGGATGAGAACCCCCGAAGCTAAAAAACGTCGGAGCCAAGCTACTTCTAAAAGGTATGAAGACCCGACGCACAGAGCCGCCCACTCCGAAAGGTCTCGGAAGTCCGCCGAGGAGAACCCGGAGATATTCGCTCAGTTTCAAGCTGCGGGGCAGACACCGGAAGCTAAAGCGAAACGCCGTGCGAGCCTCGCTAAAGTCCAATCTACACCGGAGTACAAAGCGAAGAACCTGGCCGCGCTAGCGGAAATCAAGGAGAGGCCCGAAGTAAAAGCGAAGAAGGCGGCGGCAGCCCGCGCTAACTACGAAGGCGGGGGTCTGCACCAGTGCGTACAATCGGAAGAATTCAAAGCCGATCAGGCCGAACGGCTAAAAGGTCGCTGGAAAGATCCGAAAGCAAAGGCCAAGATGCAAGCAGCACGGTGGACAGATGAGCAGCGCGCAGCGCAGGCGGCAGCCCTAGAAGCACGTCGTGAAAAGATGGCAGCAGCCATGACGCCAGAAGTACGTGCAAAACAAGGGGCTAAGATGAAAGAATACTGGGCGAGGAAAAGGGCTGAAAAAGCCGCCCTACTTGCCGCCGCAACGTCCACCCCGTACACTGAATCATCCTAAAGGGGAACCCCTATGTCTAAAGTTGAATTCGTTTACGGTAAGGGCGGCAAAAAAGTCCTTATGCAACGGCGCTACGCCGAGACTTTGCGCAAGCTTGGGCACGGCACTTACTCCGACGACGGCTATCAAACCCGTATGCTGACTGCCGGCCCGCCAGCAAAACCCCTGGACGATGAGCCGAAAGCCTCTGAAGCTGTTCTGGAGTTCGCCAAGGAGCACGGCGTCGACATTGAACAGGTCGTCGGTACAGGTAAAGACGGCCGTATCAAGAAGTCTGACGTAGAAGCCTTTATCGATGCTCGAGACCTGACCTAATGCGTATCTTCGGCCGAGAGCTGACCTTCAAACGGGCGCCAGTGTCTTCGGCCGTGTCCGGCAGTCGAGGCGGCGGATGGTTCCCGTGGATTCATGAGCCGTATACCGGCGCCTGGCAGCGCAACGACGAATGGAAATCGCCGACCGTCTTGGCCCATTATGCGGTGTATGCCTGCGTCACGCTAATCGCGAACGACATCGGCAAACTGCGCCAGCGCTTGATGGAACTGGACGCTAACGGGATATGGAAAGAAACTGCTAGCCCATCCTTCAGCCCGGTGCTGCGTAAACCGAATGGTTACCAGAACCATATCCAGTTCAAGCAGTGGTGGCAGACCAGCAAGCTCACGAAGGGAAATGCGTACGGTCTCAAGCAACGGGACAACCGCGGCATCGTCACGGCAATCTACCTTCTCGACCCGGATCGCGTGACCGTGCTTGTCGCTGACAATGGCGACGTTTACTACCAGTGCAACGGCGACGACTTGAACGAACTAGGAAGCGAAGGTGTAACGGTTCCTGCGTCCGAAATGATCCACGACCGAATGAATTGCCTGTTTCACCCCCTGGTCGGTGTGAGTCCGCTCTACGCGTGCGCGCTAGCTGCGTGTCAGTCGTTGAAAATGCAAAACGATAGCTCGACCTTCTTTGAGAACGGTGCACGCCCTGGCGGCATCTTGAGTGCCCCCGGCGCGATCAGCGACGAGACAGCGGCACGGCTGAAAGCACACTGGGATTCGAACTACACCGGCCAGAACGCCGGCAAAGTGGCCGTGGTCGGCGACGACCTCAAATTCCAGCAGATGAAGATGTCTGCGACCGATTCGCAGTTGATCGAGCAGTTCAAGTTGACGGCTGAAATGATCTGCACAGCGTTTCACGTTCCGCCGTCCAAGGTCGGCGTGACCACTTCGCCAACAGGCACTACCGCTGCGCAAGAGAACCAAAAGTATTACTCCGACTGCATTCAGGTACTCGTCGAAGAGTACGAAGCTTGCATGGACGATGGCCTAGCGGTCCCGGACAAGTACGGAGTAGAGTTGGACATCGACGGTTTGCTGCGCATGGACATGGGTACCCTAGTAGAAACATTAGCCGCAGCCGTAGGCGGCGGTATCATGGCTCCGGACGAGGCGCGTAAGCGCATTAACCTGCCCCCTGTGGAGGGCGGCGCTACACCATACCTCCAGCAGCAGAACTTTAGCCTCAGCGCGCTCTCAAAGCGCGACGCGCAGGAGGACCCATTCGGCACGGCGCAGCCTGCAGCTACGCCCGAGGCCGCGCCGACAGAATCAGCAGAACCCACCGACGAAGAAATCCAAGACAGCGCGAAGTTGCTCGCGATGCTCGTAGAGAAGGGGCTAAACATTGAACATGCGTGAATTGGAAGCGCAGGCTCTAGCCCTGGCGCCGGTTATTGCTGCAGCGATTGCGAAGGCTGTAGCGCCGCTCAACCTGGAACTGACCGAACTGCGCAAGTGCCTAGCGGATCGCCCTATGCCAGTCGAGCCCGATCTAGAAGCGATCGCCGCCCTGGTAAGACTGCCCGAAGTGAAAGACGGTAAAGATGCGGAGCCGGTCGACCTCGACGCCCTAGCTAAAGCTGCAGCGGCGCTGATCGTGTTGCCCGAAGTGAAAGACGGTAAAGATGCGGAGCCGGTAGATCTTGAAGCAGTGGCCGCTCTGGTGAAAATCCCTGAGCTTCCTGTAATTGACCTGAAAGCGATTGCGAGCGAAGCTGCTGCGCTTATCCCGGTTCCAGAAGTTCGCCAACCACAAGATGGCCGCGACGCGCTGCACCTGGAGATCCTGCCATCGATCGAGGAAGCCAAGACCTACCCCCGCAACACGTACGCCAAGCACGACGGCGGCCTGTGGCGCAGCTTTGAGCAGACCAGCGCTATGCGCGGCTGGGAATGTATTGTGGAAGGGCTCAAGGCCGTATCGGTAACGCAGGACGGTGACCGAGAGTTCTCCGTCTCCCTAGCCAAGTCCAGCGGCGCCGAAGTCGTTCAGAAGTTCGCTCTGCCGATTCAGATCTACAAAGGCGTGCATCGTGACGGCGAGAAGTACGACGCCCACGATAACGTCACATGGGCGGGCAGCCAGTGGACTTCGACCAAGTCGGAGAACACCGATAAGCCAGGTACGAATGACAGCTGGACGTTGTGCGTCAAGGCCGGACGGAATGGTAAAGACCTTCGCGAGAACGCGAGCACCTTCGACCCGACAAAAGGGGTCAAGCTATGATGTATGTCACGCTGGCGCGTGCTAAACAGCACCTGAACATGGACCACGACGAAGACGACAACCTGATCGAAGTCTACGTGCAGGCAGCCTCGGGCGCGGTCAAGAACTATCTGAAGAGCGCTTCGCCGTATGAAGTCGAGCGCGACAGCAACGACGATCCTATCCTCGATAGCTCGGGCGACCCGGTGTACGTCGTCGACAGTGCAGGCGATAAGCTCGTCAGCTACCCGGTACAAGCCGCCGTGCTGCTGATGGTCGGCTTCTTGTACAAAGACCGTGATGAGAACCCGGACAGCGCATTTGACCGAGGCTATCTCCCCCGTCCGGTTACCGCTTTGCTTTATCCGTTGAGGGATCCAGCATGTCAATAGTGCTAGCTATCGTTGTCTCTCTGTTAGTCGGTTATGCGTGGGGGTGGGGCTCCGCTCATAAAACCGTGGCGACGGAATGCGAAAGGCTCGGGAGCTTTTACGTCGGCGCTAAGACGTACCATTGCACGAAGATTGACGATAGAACTTTCGATCCTAGTCAAATCCCGCCGATGCCGCGCACCAAGCCAAACAAGGTCGCCGAATGAGCCGCGCCGGCCAGTACCGCCACCGGGTGGACATCCAAGACTGGACGGAAGTCCGCGACCCTGACACGGGCGGCTTTACCGAGGGTTGGGTAACTGTGTTTGAGAACGTCCCGGCGCGAATTGCTCCGGCCAGTGGGCGCGAATTCCTGGCCGCTGCGGCGATCCAGTCCGAGATCGTCGCGCGCATCGTGATCCGCCAGCGCCCGGGCCTGAATGCCAAGCAACGCATTTTGCACAACGGCGATATCTACAACGTACACGCATGGCTGCCGGATCAAGAAAGCGGGCGCGACTATGTGTCCGCTCCGGTGAGTAGAAATGTCAACCAGGGCTGACACCTTCGTCTGCATCGCCTCCGGCCCCAGCCTCAACGCGCACGACTGCGAACTGGTCCGCACTGCCGGCCTTCCCACAATCGCGGTGAACAACTCTTGGCAGCTAGCCCCGTGGTGCGATCACCTTTACGCAGGTGATCTCGCATGGTGGGATGCAAATATTAGTCAAGTGCCGGAAGGCCCTAAGCGATGGACGTGTACGCGCCAGGCGTCGGCTAAGTACGGCTTGAATCTGCACACTGCTTATGGCGAATATAATTCAGGACTTCGGGCGATCGAACTGGCATTCCAGCTAGGCGCGGAACGCGTCTTGCTTCTCGGGTATGACTGCACGGTGCAAGGCGGTACGCACTTCCACGGCGACCACAAGGATACGAAGAACCCCACGGAGGAGCTTTGCAGGAAGTGGAACCGTCAGCATTGCCGGCTCCCGCAGCGCGATCAGGTGATTAACTGTTCGCGTGATACCGAGCTGACAGCCTACCGTTTAGGGCGTCTTGAAAAAGAGTTGCAAAAGGTTGTTGACACTTGTGATTCGCGGGGCTAGAGTTTGGGTCGTGGGGGGCTTCGGCGTGCCGCTTCGGGTTAACCGGAAAAGATAAACCTCGTCGTACAGCCTAGCAGGCATAAAATGCAGTTGCCCTACGCGGTTGGTTTCAGGTGGAAGTATCGGGTTCGAGTCCCGACCGCTTATGGCGGCCCCGAGGGGGAGATAAGACTTAGTACTGAGGGTTCGATACCCTCCCCCAACCAAAGATAAGTGCGCCGCACACGCGGCGAGTTGCACCAGAGGAATCGCTACCGTCTTTTTGCCGTATCGCTGCAGCGTGGTGAAAAAGATACCCGTGTAAAAACTGGGTCTCCACAGTAGGAGTGAGAAGCGGTTCCTCTGGTGCAATTGAATGTGTAGGCTGATACACCCGCTTGTGGGGTTAGAGGAATGCCTAGTCCTTCCTGTGCCGAGATCAGCGCCGGCCGTTGCACCTTCAAATTTCCCGCCGCACCCTCACTTGACCCTGCTTCGGCAGGGTTCTTTTTAACCGGAGAATGGAAATGGATCTGAAAGAAAAGACTTGGAGTTTGATCGATGACGAACGGCTTCGTTTTTCTTACCCGGCCGATCGATTGAACTTGAAAGGTCAGCAGCGGTTGATCATGAAAGAAGTAGCGCATAAGGTATTGGCGCAAGTGTTTAAGCAAATGGCGGATCGGTACGAGAAAGGCTTATGCTGATCCATAACCACAGAGGACTTGGAGACAATATCTACGAACGGGCGTTCGTGAAGATGTTGCCAAAACCGGTCTACCTCGATACCCCCTGGCCGGAAATTTACGCCGGAATTGAAGGCGTCCACTTCATACGTCCGCAAACCACGCTTCGTACCCAAGCGAAGAACATCGCGCGTCACGCAACCTGGACGATGCCGCCCACGCGGCAACCTACTCGCCATATCCGCTACGGCGCCGAAGGCATTATCCAAGGGATGACGGCCAGCTTCGGCGTAATGCCCGGCGAGTTCGATTTACCACCGCTGCCACCTTCTCCCGAAACGGGTAAGTACGTCGTCGTGCGGCCGGCTACGGTGCGTAGCGAGTGGCGCGCTGATACGCGTAACCCTGATCCTGATTACATCGCCAGGGCCGCTGCTGAAGCCCTGCGCCGCGGCTATCGGGCGATCAGCGTAGCCGACCTGGTAGACGGACAGGAGTGGGGCGTAGACCCTATGCCACCCGCCGACGTGCGATACCACAAAGGCGAACTGCCAGTCGAACAGCTACTGGCACTCGTCGCTAACGCCGCTGCGGTGATCGGCGGTATCGGCTGGCTGGTGCCGGCGGCACTCGCGGCCAAGGTTCCCGCGTGGATCATCTGCGGCGGCCAAGGAGGCTTCAACGCGCCGGAGCTAATTTGCCCGGCCGGTAGTACAATCACGTTCGCGGTGCCGGACAACTTTTGCCGGTGCAAGTTGAAGCAGCATGGCTGCGATAAGAGGATTTCAGATTATGACGCAAAGCTTACCGCGTGGGCTGACCGGGCAATTCCTGTGGTGTCCTGAGAAGGGCATCGGTTGGCATAGCGCGCCGCCTATGGAGTACAGCGGCGAATACTTCGCCCATTACCAAAAGCTCGACAATACCCCCATGGGCGCCGCGCTGACCCGAGCGCGCCTAGAACTGGTCGGTAAGTACGTTGCGCCGAACACCGTAGTGGACATCGGTATCGGCGGCGGCCGCTTCGTCCAGGAATCGGGAGGCTACGGCTACGACGTGAGCAAGGAAGCCACGGAATGGCTCCAGAAAACAAATTCCTACTGCGACCCCTATGAAGTCGTCGTTAAGAGCATCACTTGCTGGGACAGCCTGGAGCACATCCCGGAACCCGAAAAGCTTTTGGCGCAGGTAGCCAACTGGCTATTCGTTTCCATGCCGATCTATCAGGACGTAGCCGATGTCCTCGGGTCCAAGCACTACAAACCCGGAGAGCATTTGTGGTATCACACGCTGCCGGGTTTCATCACTTGGTGCGAGGAACAAGGCTTCGAACTGGTCGAAGTGAATCACGCCGAGACTGAGCTAGGGCGAGAAGGCATCACGTCGTTTGCGTTCAAGCGCGTGAGCCGGTAGAATCAGCGAACCCACCTACGGCGTGCCGTAGGCCCAAAGCCGCAGATATGCGTCGGCAAATAGAGCCGCCTCATTCTGCGGCTTTTGCTTGCCTGTGATAAACTCCCTGCAAACCGAGGGCGACGACATGGCCGGTAAAAGCTGGATCACATACAACCTGAAAGGCGCTGACGAGCTGTCACGCGTATTCCGTACGCTGCCGCAGGAAATGCAGCGCCAGGTAGTGGTGCCTGCTGCAAAAGACGCGATGGATATCGTGCTAAAGGATGCCATTCAGCGTGCCAGCGCTATCGATGATCCCCGCACCATTCCCGATATATCGAAGAATATTGCAATGGTAGAGGACACAAAGTTTTTCGCCGAAACCGGGTCGACCAAAATATCTGTAGGTGTGCGCAAAACGAAACGCGGGCAGCGCGGCGGCAACACTTACTATTGGTGGTGGGTCGAGCTAGGCACAAACCGAATTCGCGCGCAGCCTTTCATGCGTAACGCGCTCGGACAAAACCAACAAGCTATTTTCCAAGAATTTATCGGGTCCGCCAAATTCCAACTTGTTCGTTTAGGGCTTAAATAATGGACACTCCGTTCTTCCAAGTCTGCAAAGCAAATCCCACCGTGCAAGCTCTACTTGGCGGTGTGTTGCCACGGATTTACCCTTTCGGGCAGGCGCCACAGGACGTAGCTAAACCCTACGTGGTTTACCAGTGGATTGGCGGCTCGCCGTTTAACATGATCAACTGCCGCCCGGATGCAGATCGCGCTAGCCTCCAGGTGGACGTGTACGGGCTTACCACGCAGTCCACAACCCAAGTCGCCAAGGCAATTCGCTACGCCATTGAGCTGGATTCTTACTTGACTGGATATCGTGGCGACATGCGCGACGAAGAAACCAAATTGTATCGAACCAGTTTCGACGTTGACTGGTTGGTGAAACGCTGATACGCGTGATATGCTTTCGCCGTCCTACCTAACTTCCATGAGGCTACACCGATGCCAATCCCCGCGCAGGGCACAGACCTTTTTACGATCGATCCCGATACCGGCCTGTTGCTGGACGTGGGTTGCATCACTTCCATCGACGGTATTGACACCGCCATCGATCAAATCGAGACCACCTGTCTTAACGACACTTCGCGTACCTATGCTGCCGGCTTGGCAACTCCGGGCGCCGCGACCTTCGGTCTGCAGTTCGATCCGGCAGACGTGAACCACATCCGTTTGCACCAGCTCAAGACGGCCGGCGTCACCCTGCAATGGGCGATTGGTTTCTCGGACGGCAAAGACGTTCTGCCCACTGTCGGCACCGACAGCGCAGGCGATTATGAATTCGTTCTGCCGCCGACCCGTAGTTGGCTGACCTTCGAAGGCTACATGAACAGCTATCCTTTCACCTTCGGTCTGAACACCATGGTCACTTCGACCGTTGGTATCCAGGTGTCCGGTGAGCCCGTTCTCATTCCTAAGTCGTCGAGCTAACTCATGGGCCTGAATCTTAAGGATCTCGTCGCCCAAGGTGCGTTCGTCAAAGAGCCTTTCGTGAAGCGTCAGATCACCTGGCACAACACCGAAGGCGAAGAGCTGACCGCCGACATCTGCGTGCGCCTCGCGTCCTACCACACGATTACCAATACGTGGAAAGCCGCAGAAGGCAACCAAGAGCACTTGGCCGCACGGATCGCGACCATGGTTTGTGACGAAGAGGGCGCGCCTATCTTCACTACGGCGGATATCCTCGGCACCACCGGTATCGAAGGCCGCGGCGCTATGTGCGATACGCTGTTCCTCGCACTGATCACCGCGGTTAACGAGGCTCAAACCGCAAAGCTGAAGCCCCCGAAGACCTCTGGTTCGAACTAGTCCTGAACGGCGTAGGCGGTCGTACGATCGCCGAAGCCCAACAGAACATGTCGATGGTCGAGGCGCGACAATGGGCCCAGTACATCAAGCGCCATGGGGGCCTGAACATCGCTGAACGGGTAGAGCAGGCCGCCGCTTTGATTTGCAGCACTGGCGCGCAGCTCATGGGCAACAAACATACAAAAGTCGCGGACTTTATCCCTAACCGGGAATCTGACGATGAATTGCGTTACGCTACCCCGCAAGACTTCTTAAAAGTGCTTCAAGCCTCAAGGAAATAAAGATATGGCGGTAGGATCTCTCGGGCAGCTCACGCTGGATCTCGTGGCGAATACCGCAGGCTTCGAACGCGGTATGAATCAGGCCGAACGGGCTTTGGCCGCGACTACCCGGGAAGCCCGTCGCCAAGGCGAATCGCTGGAAAGACTGGTGGGTCAGATTGACCCAGTGGCCGGCGCACTGAATCGTCTTGACGCCCAGCAGCAAAAGCTCAACGCGCATTTCAAGGCCGGCCGTCTGCCTATCGACGACTACAACAAATACACCGCCGTTCTCAACCAGCAGAAGATCGCGGCTGAAGCTAACGTCGCGACCTTCGCCAAGCTAGACAAAGCCTACAACGCTCAAGGGCTTACGGCCAAGCAACTGGCCGCCAACCTGCGCGGAGTGCCGGCACAATTCACTGATATCGCTACCTCCCTAGCTGCCGGGCAGAACCCGCTTACCGTATTCCTCCAGCAAGGCGGCCAGCTTAAGGACATGTTCGGCGGCTTAGGCCCTGCTGCGAGGGCTCTCGGCGGTTACGTCCTCGGGTTGATCAACCCCTTTACTGTTGCGGCTGCAGCCGCTGCGGTGCTAACCCTGGCCTATAAGCAAGGTAGTGACGAGGCCACAGCGTTCACGAAAGCTTTGACGCTAAGTGGTAACGCGGCCGGCACAACTGGCGACCAGCTCGCCACGATGGCGCACAGCGTTAGCCAGTCTGTTGGTACTGTAGGGGCCGCCGCTAAGGTACTTGCCCAGCTCGCATCTTCGAGCCGCATACCTGCATCCTCGTTCGACACGATTGCTATCGCCGCGCTCAAGATGCAGGAAGCGACAGGCAAAGCAGCCGAAGAGACGGTAAAGGATTTCGAGAAGCTGGCGAAAGATCCGGTCAAGTATTCCCGTGAGCTGAACGAATCTCTCAACTACCTGACGACATCGACTTACGCGCAGATCGACGCGCTTCAACGTCAAGGCGACGCGCAGGGTGCTGCCAACCTGGCCGAACAGGCGTACGCCGAAGCGCTGACCACTCGGGCGAATAAGATCCAAGGCGACTTGGGGTACGTGGAAGGCGCTTGGCTGGTCGTGAAGAACGCTGCTAAAAGTGCTTGGGACGCGATGCTCGACATCGGTCGTGAAACTACCATCGATCAAAAGCTTAAAAGCCTCAACCAAACGCTGCAGGATATCGCGAACGCCGATGCGATCAACGCGACCCCGGGTAGCGGCGGGGCTTTGGCGCCTAGCGACGATCTGCGCCGCGAACAAACCGAAAAAGAAATTACCCAGCTTCTCGTTCAGCAAGAGGAAAGCCGAAAGCGCGCCGCCGCAGCCCAACGTACGGTAGAACAGGACCGTAAAGGGATCGCGGCTGTCGAAGCGCTGAATAAATCGCTGGAAGAAACAGCACCTAAGACCGATAAACTCGCCAAGCGCTTTGCCGAGATTGATAAGCAGGTCGCCGCAGCCGCCGCCCGCGGAGTGGCTTACAGTGAAGCGCAGATCGCCCAGTTGCGCAAAGCCGCAGAGGAACAATACAAAGCCGATAAAGTAGCCGCGCCTAAAGCGTACCGCGAAGACGCCGGCATGAAGATGCTGGACAATCTCCGGCAGCAAGCCGCTGCGCTTCAAGTACAATCGCAGACCAACGAAAAGCTTGGGGCGCAGGCTCAAGCCTTGGCGCGCTTCGAGCAAGAAATTGCAGACATCAAGAACAAGGACATTCAGACCGCCGATCAGAAGTCTTTGCTCGCCAGCGAAGAGTTGCTGCGCGCCCAGCTCAAGCGCAACGTAGCGCTTGAACAGGAGATCGCTGCACGCAAGCAGGCAACGTCCGAAGCCGAGAAACTGGCCGCGTTCCAAGAGAACCAAGCGTCGAAACTGGCCCAAGCGCAGGACGGCTTAAACTCTTCGCTGACCGGGCTCGGTCAAGGTGAGAAGCTGCGCGAGCGGCTAAAAGAAGACTTGACCATCCGCAAGGAGTATCAAGCCGAAGTTGACAAGCTGAACAAGCAACTCAACACCGGGCAAATCAGCGAAGACCTGTACGCGCAAGAGACAGCGATCCTCGAAGAGAACTTGGCATCGCGTTTGGTGATGCAGCAGGACTACTACAACCAGCTTGACGAAGCGCAAGGCAACTTCTTCCTCGGCGCATCCGAAGGCTGGGCCAACTGGGCGGAAGAGGCCACGAATTACAGCGCTATGGCATCCGAGTTCGTCACCGGAACCTTGGACACCCTGACCGAAGGTCTAGCGGATAGCTTCATGTCAATCCTTGACGGCACTAAGTCTGTAGGAGACGCCTTCAAGGATCTCGCCTCAACCATGGTTAGCGCCATCGTAGGCGCCTTGGTGAAGATGGCCGCCCAGTGGGTCGTATACCAAGCCGTGCAACTGCTCGCCGGCAAGTCCGCCCAAGCTGCTGCGGTGCCGGCTCTCGTGGCTAACGCGACGGCCATGTCTTTGCAGGCGCAGATCGCCGCGTTCGCCTCTACCGCCGCTATCCCGATCGTGGGCCCCTTCTTGGCCCCGGCTGCCGCCGCAACTGCCGCCGCCTTCACTGCCCCCCTGGTAGCAGGTGTAGGCGCAGCGGGGCTAGCAGGTATGGCGCACGACGGTATCGACAGCATTCCGGAAACCGGTACATGGCTTTTGCAGAAGGGCGAGAGGGTGACTACGGCGGAGACTAGCGCCAAGCTAGATAAAACATTGAACGATATAAAATCCCCGAGCGGCACGGGCAACACTACTGTAAACTTGATCGAAGACGCCTCGCGAGCGGGCCAAACTGCTACCCGTGAGGAAGACGGTCAGAAATTTATCGATCTGTGGATCGCGAAACTCTACTCGGATGACGACGTTATGGAAGCACTGAATAGAAAAACCGGTTTGCAGGCACAGGGCCGCTGATGGCTATCCCGGCTTACCCCGAAGGGCTGCCGTGCCCCCTGCGAGAGAACTACGGTTTCACTCCGGTTAACAATATCCGTCGCACGCAGATGGATAGCGGTCGCGCTCGTCAGCGTATTGAGTTTCGCAATGTACCGACTATGGTTCAGCTCTCGTGGATTATGTCACCTTTGCAGGCGCAACTTTTTGAAGAATGGGTGGTTTCAGCCGTAGGAGCCGGATGGTTCAACATCAAACTTCTTACACCTTTAGGTTTTGATGTTCATGAAGTGCGATTTACCGAGACACCGGAAGGCGGTGAACTGGTCGGAAAATTTTTATGGCGATACCAAGTCATATGCGAACTGAGGAATAAGCCTATACTTCCCCCGGATTGGTCTTTACTACCTGATTTTGTTCTACATCCCGAAATTTTTGATTATGCAATGAATCGAGAATGGCCGGAATACGTACCAGGTGCGCTTGTTACACAAGCCGGCGACCGTATTACGACACAAGCCGGCGACCCTTTAATTTTGGAGTAACCCATGGTTGACAAGCGAATAACAGATTTACCGCCTGCGGGTCCGCCCCTAGAGGGTGACGTTTACCCTGTTGTGCAAGGGGTTGGCACTTTCAAGCAAACGCTGACTCAACTGCGCGCTGCCATCGGGGCAGTGATTGAGTCTTTTGTAGGATTGGGGGGTGGTGCGGATAAGTTGCCGTATTACACCGGCCCAAACTCACTGGCGTTGACGGACCTTACCCTAGCAGGTCGCGAAATTCTAAACGATAGCTCGTTTACTGCGATGCTGAATACTTTGAACTCTGAACCTTCAGTGTCCCTTGCGAGCGCCGCAACAGTTAATCTTGGAGCTGCGGCCTCGAGGTTCGTCACCATTACAGGGGCGGGCACGATAACGTCTTTTGGGACCGCAGCAGCCGGCGTGACCAAGGAGGTTACGTTCGGTGGGGCATTGACTTTGACCTACAACGCGACCTCAATGAAACTCCCAGGTGGCGAGAATATTGTTACCGCAGCGGGAGACGTATTGTCTGCTGTTTCGTTGGGTTCTGGTAATTGGCAGGTATCTAGTTACTCAAGTTCCGGGGTAGAACGCGGATCTGACGCCAACGGCGAATGGTTTAAGTTTAGAAACGGTCTAGCGGTGCAAAAACTCGTAGTACCGTCTCAGAGTGTTGCTGTTACCAATGCTTACGGGTCGGCATTTTATGGCCCAGGTGGTTCGCCGCTTAGCTGGACATTTCCTATACCGTTTGTTGGTGCCGTGCCGGATGTTAGACTCGGTTGTTACGCAAGCGGTAGGCTTGCGTCCGCAGTTCAAGCGAGTACTCCAACCCTCACTGGGGCCACGTTTGTGCTTATGAACGGCGTCAGTGGGACTGACAACTACGCATTGACCTATATAGCCATTGGGCGGTGGAAAGTATGACGACTTACGCAACTGGAAACCCTGTCGGCTCTACGGCGGCGAAGGATCTGTACGATAACGCGCAGAACCTAGATTATTTGTTGTTGGGGCCCCAACGCTCTTACCCTGACAGGCTTGGTGTTCAGCGATATTCGTGGGCCGGCATCGAGCAAATGTTTGACGATTTCCTGATTAACTCAGGATTCGTTTTTACGACGCCTTCGACTTACGCGGCGGGGATAACCATCAATGAACGAAATGAGGTCTTTGTAAAGGACGGCCAATATTATAGCGCTGGGCCGTCCTTGACGCTACCCTATACAACTACTGGGGACTGGGCGACTGAGGGCCCGCTGTTTACCGTCCGCGACGACGCTATTTTGCGAAGCCAACTTGCAGAAGCAGCAGATCCGTCGCAAGGCGCCGCACTCATCGGCAACGTTAACCAGATTGTTGCAAACATAGCTGCACTGAAAGCGTTGAAGAAAACCTCTGCGTCACGTTTCGCTAAAACAATGGGCTATTCGTCCGTTAACGATGGTGGCGATGGTTTCTATTTTTATGACGCTGCCGACACTACTAGCGTTGATAACGGCGCTACTGTGATTGTGGCAACGGATGGTGGGCGTTGGAAACTTAACATGCCTAATGGTCAAATCAGCGTCCTTCAATGTGGCGCTGATAAAACCGGCACCCTGGACGCATCGCCTGCGTTCCAGCGCGCTGCCGATGCGTCGAAAAAAATTCGGGTTCCGTTCGGTCGCTATCAGCTGGACAGTACCGTCATGCTGCGTGGTGGCACATACATTGAAGGTGATGGGCGCGAGGGGACCATTCTTCAGCGCACTACCAACCAGGGGGATACGTTTAGAATTGGTACTTCAGAGGACCACGCGGGGAATTTCAGAATTTCCGGTTTCTGGTTTTACAAACCGCAAACCTACGTGTCAGGCACGACGACGAGCATCACGTACCCGGTGCCGCCCGCTGTTGCGCATTTGAGAATATACGCGGGTCAGGATTGCGATGTTCGCGAGAACTTTTTCTGGAACATGCCATATGGTATTGTTTTTCAGGATACGTCTCTGTTACGCATCCAAAAAAATAACTTCATAGGCATGTGGGATACCCAAGTCGCCGGATTGCAAGAGGCACGGGCTTCTATCTACTCGGCTCAAGGTGTCGCCTATAATGTGCTCGTTGACATAAGCGAAAACCATATAAGCGGTGGCTATTTTGCGCTTAACCGGACTAAGAGCTACGGCACGACTACCTATGTGACAAACGAACAAATCGGGCCGTTGCTGGGCATCTATTCGGAGACATGTGAAGGTCTGAATATTCACCACAACTACCTCGGCGGTCACTCCCAGTACTGCATAGCGACAGCCAGCGTGAACATTTCTGCGCAGTTGAAAATCACTGACAACTTTTTTGACGGCGGTCGCGACGGCACAATCAAATTTCTGTCAGGGACCAATCCGGCGCTACATGTAAACAATTTTCAAATTTGTCGTAACGGTTTCAACGGTCAACAGGTTTGTCCGGAAGCAATCAGTAGCAACTACACTGGCGGCGTACGTTCGGCGGTCACGGGGATTATTTCAGATAACATTTTTGAGAACCACCTAGGGGCCCCGGTAAATATTGATGGGGTTACCGCTGTAAAAGTCTCCAACAACAAGTTCCAAGCCTACCATAACAGAGGGGGTCAGCCGGGGTCAGCCGGTTCTACGGCAGGCTTGGTGATCGGACCTAACACCCTCTCGATCGTCACCCAGGGGAATGAGTACGGCGGTGGTACAAACGACCCACAGGGCGCGAACAACTGCCAATGGGGCGAATTTTGGGTATCCGGTGCGACAGGTTACGCCGGTCTGTTCCGCCCGAATGGTAGCGGTTTAGGGTTGGCCGGTGGCGCATTGTGCGCCGGTAACACGGGTTCGTATCCTGTATGAGCATAATCCTGGCCGAAGTTAACGCCGGGGCTAACGAGCGTCTTGACGAAATTATCAGGACGCTCGAACTGACTTCGCCCGCATGGGCGGAGCCGGTTTTCATCTGCACGGGCTTTGAGGACATCACTGCCGTAACCGAAGATGGTAGGACGGTTACTTTCATCGGCGCGAACATCGACATCGCCCTAGCCTCCAAGAACAACAAAGGCAATCAGACCCTAGCCTTCGCCGTGGATAACACCACGGGGGAGGCCTCCCGTCTGATCGATCTGGCGATCGAGGCCAACGCCCGTGTGACTGCTGTCTATCGGACGTACCTAAGCACTAACCTCACAGCGCCGGCAGAGAAGCCGTACGTCTTGACTCTCCTGTCAGGCGGCATTCAAGGGCAGGAGGCTCAGCTCCAAACGGGCTACTACAACATGATCGGTGTCGCATGGCCCCGCGCCTTGTACACTGTCAACTTCGCACCGGCTCTAAGGTACATCTAGATGGAGTGGATCAACAAATACCTCGCCTGCGTATACGAAGACGGCGCCCGAGGCCCCGATCGCTTCGACTGCTGGGGCCTCGTTAGGCAAGCCCGTCACGATGATCTTGGTCAGCGCCTATTGGCCGAGTATGGTAGTTTGCGCAATACGGACCCAAAGGAGTTCACTCGTGCCTACGAAGCCGAGTCTTCGGTAATGGAGCTGTGCGAACCGGAGCCCGGCTCCATTGCTTCGGTTCTTATCGGGCGAATATGCGTCCACGTTGCGCTGGTGATCGACTCGCCTGAAGGGTTGCGCATCTTGGAGATAAACCCTACACGCGGACCGCGGTGCCTTCCGCTGCACCGCTGGTTGCGGGACCATTCCAAAGTTACGTTCCACAGGGACAAAGCATGATCGAGGTTTACGCGAGCCGGCTATCTGACGAGGGCAAAGAGACGTACAAGGTGCGCTCTCGCCAAACCTTGGCCGAGTGGCTGTACCGTCATGGGATTTCCCGCAAGACGGATTTGAACAAGCTTGCGATTAGCTTGTACCTGAATGGCGAAAGGCTTTTGCCCCGCCAGTGGCTGCGTACCGAATTCAGCGCTGCCGATAAGGTGGAAATTTATCGCGAGCCGAAAGGCACGGACCCTTTCTCGATCACCTTCGCGTTGATCTTCGGGGCCAAAGCCGTGCTTGCCGCTTTGATGCCGAAAATTCCTGGTGCCAATAATAAATCCGGCGGCACAGGCGAAGCCCTAGACCAAGGCAGCAGCAAGGGCAACAAGGTAAAGATCAACGACGTACGCCCGGAGCTTTTCGGGTATAACCCGCAGCGATATCCAGATTACCTGGTCCCTCCGAGGACCTACTACGCGGCACCACGGGAACCCCGTACAGAAATGTGTTTGGGTATCGGCCAGGGGTCGTATCAGATCAATCTAGGCGATGTGAAAACCGGGCAAACCCCGCTGCTAACCCTGGGCGTCGATGCCGCGTTCTCGATCTACGGGCCGGATGCCTCGCTAGCGGCCGATCCCGCCCATTACTTCTGGTACGAGGCCCCTGAGGTAGGGTCCAGCAACACGGGCGCCAGCGGCTTGGAGCTGACTGTAGAATCCGAGTTGACCAACTCCGCGACGGCTTCAGTGTTCACCTTTAACAGTGACGTGATCGGCATTCCTAGCGGGGCAGGGTCGTTCCCTGACGACTGGGTAGCCGGTACATTGCTCAACATCGCGGCGCCGTACAATTACACTGTCTCGGACGGTACAGGAACAGGGGGGCGGGATGTTATCTCCGGTCCTATCGCACAACACAATTTCATCGTCGGCGACTCGATCCAGATAGAAGGGCATAACTCGGGATTCTACGTAGTTACGACCGTAACGCCGACTACGTTGGAACTGGACTACGAGGGAGGTGCACCAGGAACCGGCCTCGTAACCGGCCCTGTCACAATGGCGATGTCCTACCGTGGATTGCGTTTCAGAGTCGTTAGCTACTCCGCGCAAGCCCTACAGGTCAAGCGGATAAACTCCGGCGGCGCGGACGATAACGCTTGGCCGGGATGGGATAGCCTATCCTCGAACACGGCCCGCGTGGTTATAGACCCCTCCAACCTGTCCGGCGGTTACAGGGGGCCTTTCCCCGCGTGTCCAGAAGGCCAAGTGGTAACGCACATTGAGGTGGACATCTTCTACCCGAGCGGTCTGGTATTCCTCACGGATGCGGGGGATTACTGGCCGCTAACTGGGTATCAGTCCTACGAGTACCGCGATATGGCGGTGGGCGGCGCGTGGACGACATCAACGGTTACCGCTACGTCCGATAACCTAGACGCCCAGGGTTACACCTACCGTATTACGTTGCCCTATCCTATGCGCGCGGAGGTGCGCATGCGTAAAATATTCGTCAAGCAGGGCAATGGGGACCTGGACAAGAAGCAAAACGATACGATGATGTGGCAACGACTGAAAGGCCTTATGGTCACGTCGTCCCCGACCAGCTACCCCGGCATGACTACCATGACGTGCAATGTACGTGGGGGGGATCGCATATCCTCCCAGAGTGAGAGCCTGATCAACCTAGCGTGTACACGCATCCTTCCGGTACTGCGAGGCGGGGTATGGCAGGCGCCGCAGCCCACGCGTGAGATATCCGCCGCAGTGGGCCACATCATCCGTAATGTTGGGTATTCCGATACCACGGATATCGACCTGGTGGAGCTTGAGCGGCTAGAGTCTACCAGGTGGACGCCTCGGGGCGACACGTACGACCGAACGGTAGTAGACGCCAAAACCGTTAAGGCTTATCTGTTGGAAGCCCTACAAGCCGGTTTCTCGGAACTTACTATCGATCGGGGTTTGCTGGTGCCGGTGCGCGATGAGCCGCGCGGCCCCTCATTCGACCACATGTATAACCCGGAGATAATGCTCGAACCCCTGTCGTATGACTTTACGATGCCAGACCAACCGGACGACTTCGACGGCGTGGACGTTGAATATTATGATCATGTGACCAAGCAGGACGAGACCGTAGAGTGCCGTCTACCCGGCGACACTGGAGAACGCGTAGAGAAGCTGAAGCTTGAAGGCGTCGGTGTACGGTACAAGGCGTGGCGCTGGGGCATGCGTCGGCGCAGAGCGCATCTGTACCGTCAGCGAGAATACAGCTTCAAGACGGAATTGGACGCACTGAACAGTGCGTACTTCGATTATGTTGCCTTGGGGGTCACTACGCCAGGCTACGGGCAAAGCGCCGAGGTGGTCGGCTACACAGCGGGTCCGCCGGTAACCCTGGAATCCTCGGAACCGCTAGACTGGTCCGTGCCAGGCGTTTACAAAGTGCTAGTCCGTCGTAAAGACGGGACAGCCTCCGGCCCTTACACAGCGACCCGGGTTGATGATTACTCGTTCACGGTCCCAACTTTGGACTTCGTACCGGACCTGTCGGGAAACATCGAAGCGCCGATCATCCAGTTCGGTCACGAATCGAAATGGTGCTTCCCCGCGCTGATCACCGATGTGAACCCGAGCGGTACACGTACATGCAGCGTGAAGGCGGTAAACTACGATGAACGTATATACGCGGACGACAACAATTTCCCCCCGGACGGAGCCTAGTGATATCATGCGCGGTAATCCAGAAAAGGGCCAAGCTGATGATAGATCCGAACACGCAAGCGCAGTGCGTAGCCCTTTCATGGCTCTGCCTCTTCGCCCTGGCCGAACAGCTCAACCCCGCTGCGGCCATGGGGACTTCCTTCGGGTGTTTTTGCTTCCTCGCTTTCGCCGATCCGACAGTCGGCAAGTGGTATGAAAAACTTCTTCGCAAAATCGCACTCTTAATATTCTCATGGGGCGCCGGATATGCAGCAGGTTCCGGCGTGGCGTACTCTTCCGATCCGGACATCGCTAAGTACGCCATGATCACCGCTGTCGTAGTGGCCGCAATATCCGCCACGTTACTGGGCGCGATCAACCTCATGATCCGCAATGATGGCCCACTGCCGAAATGGTTAGGCGCTATTGTTGATCGTATTCCCGTACTGAGGAAAGGAAACGATGAGACTTAACCTAAAAGACCGTCTGTATTTGGCGGGCACGTTTTTAGCAGTCGTTTACGTTTTCTCAGTGCCGGGCAGCTGGCTAGTCGGAACCCGCGTAACGCTCTTGGCAATCGGCATCCTTGCCATCCTGTGCTACATGAGCGAACACCGTAATCGCCCGGCGGCAACAGCACTGGCGATGCTCATAGGCGGCTCGTCCCTCGCGATGATCTTCCAGGGGCTCACGAATTACATTCAGCTTTCATCCTCTGCCGAACCCTGGCTAGTCGTCTATGTCTTCGCGCAGACCTGCGTCCTTGTAGGCAACGGCGGCAACACCGCCAAATTCCTTCCCTCTTTTGGTACGCAATCATGACGCTCAAACTTGATATAGCCGCCGGACTTGCTTTGCTACCGGCTAAGATGGATTCCCTAGCCGCGTCCATCCTTTTGTATTGCACTAATCTGCAAGAGAACCCTAAACGTCTCCCCCAGCAAGTTGGTGGGCCGGCCGTAGGCGACTACCAATTCGAGAAGGGCGGTGGGGTGAAAGGCGTAATGACGCACCACGCCGTAGCGGATCTTACGCGATCGGTATGCACACAACGCCAAGTCGCTTTCGTCGCCGGCTCCGTATACGAGGCGTTGAAGACGGACCCTATACTCGCGGCTGCATTGGCGAGGCTTTTGTATTACACCGATCCAAAAGCGTTGCCCGACGTAGGGGATGAATCCGAAACATGGGCGCTGTACCTTCGTACATGGCGCCCAGGTGCGTACGCACGACAACCGGAAGAACTGCGGGCAAAGTGGAAAAAGAACTATGCGCTCGCGATGAAAGCGTATGGTCTTTAATTCCGCTTACGGCTACGCCCTGGCCTTCGTGATCGGTGCAGGTGGCGCGTGGTACGTCCAGGCTATTCGGTGGGACAACGATGTACAGCAACGCGACCTCGCTACCGCTACGGCGATCCAAGTCAACGTGGACGCAGTGAACCAACAGCTAATCGCGTCACGCGCACAGACGGAAGCCATTCGGGCGACGTTCATCGAGTACAAGGCAGGTAAAGAAAATGAGACGAATGCTCTTGAGCGGGCTGTTGCTGATGGCACTAAGCGGTTGCGGATCAAAGCAACCTGTCCCGCAACAGTGCGCGCCGATGGAACCGTTCCCGGCGGAACTGGAAGCGGAACCGCAGAACTTGACCCCGCTGTTAGACAAGATTATCTCAGTCTGCGAAGAGGACTCGACCGGCAGTTTGCCGAATTGCAGTTCTGCCGGTCGGAATTGAGGAAGCGGTCTATTCAGCCGAAGTAGGACAACCCGCAAACGCTTTCTGGACTAGATACTTCGCCGCCTCCGGTGTGACTTCATACCGGAACTCAATCGGCTTCGTCGATTCGATCTCCACGTCGCGGGGTAGTTGGTAACCGAACCAAGTCCCAAAACACAGTAGAAAGACGTGCAGCAGGAAAAGCTTAAACCCCCGGTTACTCACCACAGTAATACCCCTCTTCCTCAGTTGCATTTTGCGCAGCGGCTGTCGCCTGGCAGATAACCTGGGCGTCCTGCGTGAAGTACGCGGCCACTGGCACCGGGCCGTTTGCGGTTAGCATGTAGAGCATGGCTAGGATTTTCACGCCAAGTCCTCCGTCCGAATCTCATCGCGCACCAGCATAAGCAACTGACCGAGCACGTTCTGCCCTTGGCCGTTGCAGACACCCCAATAGGTATCGCCCCACGTATTGCCTTCGATAAGCCTTGCGTCGCCGGTGTTGATCAACTTGATTCGCAACAGTGGGTCTTTAAACTTCAGGCGTAGCACTGACAGCATTTCGTTACGCTTTACCTCTTCCCAATCCGCGCGCAGCTTGATCTTTCGTCCGAAGCGCTTTGCATCACCCGCGGTCTTCAGTGTTGCGACTTCACGACGGACGGACATGTCCAGCGTCTTCGATGCCATGTAGGCATGTTCAGAACTCGGGTAGGTAATACCGTCTGCGAGGGTTATGGACACCGGCCAGAAGTTGCTCAACCAACGGAACTCGCCGTTAAACGCCGCTATTGTTCTCATTCCGCTTCACTCCTTTTCGCGGCCCGCACCATGCGAGCGCCGAAGAATTCGACTTTCTCAGCGTTGTATAACGCTTTGTTGTCCGCCTTTACCGCGCCGCCCATGCGCCCAGTGCACGTGCGCCAGATCGCTTTAAACGCTTCGCCTTCCGCGAAGGTCATACCGAGCGCTTCGATAATGTCGATGCTCTCGGCGGTATAGGGTTCGCCTTTGGAAATGGGATCAGCGACGTGGCATTTGTAATAGTCGACGCTGCCGCCGGTTTTCTGTTGGGTCATACGAGATCTCCGTAAAGTGCTTCTTCGATACGCTTCTGCGCGATGGCGAAATATTTATCGTCACGCTCAATGCCGATAAATTTACGGCCGGTGTTCGCTGCGGCTACGCCAGTTGTGCCCGAACCCATTGTGTTATCGAGAACGGTATCGCCTTCGTTGGTGTAGGTCCGAATTAGGTACTCCATAAGCGCTACCGGCTTTTGCGTTGGGTGCTGATTTTTCAGCCTATTGTCTTTCGCGAATTTCTGCACACTACGAGGGTATCGCTCAGTCGATTCATACGGAGCACGTATAGACGAAGACTTTCCATAATTTTCGCCATGATTCGCGTAGGAAGCATTCGTTCTTTTTATGGTATGCCCGGCGGTCATTTCGGGATTGTAAATGGGCTGCTTTCGGTAAAAAACCAACACATTTTCATGGGCCTTGAGCGGTGACTTCTTTGCATTGAGGAAGCCTGTCGCGGCGGTTTTCTCCCAAATCCATTCGTACTTAAGGAACCCGATCGCGGATACCCCTAGCACTTTATCGAAGGGAGACTGGGCGGTAAGGACGATAGCGGCCGAGTCTTTAGCTACTCTCCAATACTCTTTCCAAAGCAAATCCAGGGGAATCACGCTGTCCCAAGCACACTGCGTTGTGCCATATGGCAAATCGCACAGCACCATATCGACAGAGCCGTCAGGAATTGATGCCATTAGCTCGAGGCAATCGCCGTGCATAAGGTTCATGCCGCATCCTCCTTGTCCAAATAGCCGCGGTGCTTGAGGGCCTCTAACAAGATGTCCTGCACCTCACGCTTGCTATGCAGCCGCTCCAGTACCAGTTCGTCGATCGTGTCCTTCGCCATGATCATGTGCATAAACACAGGACGCTTGAACCCGGCCTGCAACTGGCGGGTAGGCCCGATGCGTTCGATGGCCTGCAGGTAGTTTTCCAGCGACCAGCTGTAGCCGAAGAACACCATGATGTTCGTGTGGTACTGAAGACCATCGACCCCATGCCCCATTGAAGCTGGGTGGCCAAACCAGATACGCCCCTCGCCCGCCTGTGCCTTCTCCAGCGCCCCTTTCTGTGAGAGGTCAATGCCATCCGGGAATCGCTTCTTGAGACGTGCCAGATCACTCTTGAAGTTGTACAGGCAGAGGATCGGCATGCCGGCTGCTTCCTCTACGATTTCTTCCAGCGCTTCCAGCTTCTCGTTATGCACTACTTCCCATGCTTCGCCACCTTCCAGGTACATGGCGCCGTTCGCTACCTGCATTAATTTCATAGACTTGGCCGCAGCGTTCAGCGCTTCGATCTGCGTACCGCTTTCCAACTCCAGGAAGAACTGTTTCTCCATCTGCTTGTACATGACCTGCACCGAGGCCGGCAGCTCGACCATGATCTTGTTGATGATCGGCGCTTCGAGGTCGAACCAATCAGCCGCATCGATCGTGATGCATACGTCGCGCAACGCTTCTTGCATCTGGTCCTGTGCGTTGTCGTTTGCCTCTACGCCGAACCCGGTGTGGGAAGCATGAAACCAGCGCTGCTTGAAGGCGTCGAAGGTTCGGCCGAGGCGATCGCCTTTGTCGACGAACCACATCTGCCCCCATAGATCCTGTAAGCCGTTGGGACTGGGCGTACCGGTCAACAGGATGATCCGCTTGATCTTGGTGTGCGCGACCCTGGCGAGTGCCTTGGCGCGCTGCGTGCCCTGCCTTAAGCGAAAGCCCTTCAACTTGGTCGCCTCATCTGCTACGACAGTCTTGAAGGGCCAGCGGTCGCCCAACTCTTCAACCAGCCAGGGTAATTGCTCGAAGTTGGTCGTGTATATGTCCGCCGGAATGCGTAATGCGGCGCGGCGTTCCTTCAGTGTGCCGGTGACAACGACGACGCGCAGGTGCTTGAGGTGGTTCCACTTGCGCACCTCGTTCGGCCAGGTGGTTCTAGCGACGCGCAATGGTGCAACGATCAAAGCGGGGTACACATCTTCGACGAATGCCAAGTCCTCCAGGGCTGCCAAGCTGGAGGAAGTTTTCCCGGTACCCGGCGAACTCCACACGGCGCAGCGCTTGTTGGCCTTGATAAAGTCCGCGATCAGTTCCTGATAGCGGCGCGGTACGAAGTCAGTTGCCATCGTGCGGAATCCTTAGGAGAACCTGACCGACGTAATCAAACCAAAGTGCCATCGCCAATGGCGTTTCGAAACGGTGCGTGATGAAAGGGATCATCTTGCGAATCTCAATCCCGTTGAGACGAAAGGAATACCCCGAGTACTGCTCTACGCGCCATCGGCCCGCAGGAGCAGAAGTGACGTAAACCGGTTGCATTCCGGGGATCACCTTTTCAAAGCGATTCGGTTTACCGGTTCCGGTATGCCGCACGCAACGCCAGCCTAACTCCTTCATCGTGCGTTTAAGATGGAATTGCGCTTCAACCTCCTCTCGTTGTCCGCGAGTGGATCGGTAGCTCTTCGGCCCGGTGTACTCAATTCTCTCCGTGTTCATCAGCAAACCACCTTGAATTCATCATCAACGCGCAATTCCTCGCGCAGCCAACCTTCCAAAAGCCATGCGATAACCACGTCCACCCCCTCTTTGCTATCCAGCCAAACCACTTCGGCACCCGCAGCACGCCGACGATCATGGTCGCGCACCTGAGCTTCGGTAGGCTTTTTGCCGGTCGCTTTCAGCTCAGCGAACAACACGCGACCGCTGAACGTGATCAGCCGATCGGGCACCGAACGACGCTGGGGCGACGTAAATTTATCGGCCAGGGCGCCAATCTCTTTGCAGCGCTTGACGAGGTACGCTTCGATATCGCGTTCTAGCATTTTGGCGTACTCAGTTGTGAGATCGCCGAAAGTGCAACGTTAAGCGCTACGACGGCTTTATGCTGCGTTAGGCAAGTGACGCTCACAACCGTGACGCTCGTGCCTCCGCTTGCAGTCCATGATTTATCCGGGTTCTGCTTCACTTCGATCACGTGGCTCATTTCGATTGCTCCTTCTTCGCTTCGCGGTAGGACTTCTGGTAGATCCTCAGGCATTCAACGCAGCGGTAGGACTTGATCCAGCGTTCGCCCTTCAGCTCAGGGTGCTTCGGGCAAAGCCGACCGAAATAGACTTGTTCGCGCATCACGTTTAACCTATCTAGAAACCGTAGAATCTAGATAGTATTCCTAGATATAACTCGCTGTCAACCTTTCCTATATCGTTTCGCTTCGAAGCCGGCGGCGGCGAGCGGTAAGCCTTCTGTCCAGTCGCAACCGGCGGACATCAGTTCGGCCAAGTGTTCGTGCGTGTAGTCGTCGGTGTCCGGCGCTTCGCTGATGATCTCGTCGTGGACAGTCAGGACGATTTCGTAACCAGCTTTCTCGATCGAGGGGAGGGAATACGCGAGTACATCCCTAGCAACGGCCTGGCAAATATTTTCGACGAGCCGGCCCCCGTATGTGCGTAGGCGTTCCCACTTGCGAGTGAACTGGTTGACGCCCATGAACGTAATCCCGCCGTCGTCTTCTACGCGGGGGTTCGGATAGCACAGGTAGCGGCCTGACGGCAGCATGATACGGAGCCAAGCGCCGTCGCGTCGGATCTTGTGCATGCGGCAGGTAAGCGTTTGCCCGGGGCTGTTTATCGCGCGGCGGACAACTTCCTCCAGCTCTTTCCACCAAGCGGCGATAGCCGGGTTAGTCTCGCGCCACAGGCGCTTGAAGCTGTCACAGACAATGAACGCGCGGTCGCTCAAGCCGTATTGGCTTTTACCCTGGCCGAGTTGCCATTCCAGAAAGTTGGCTGCGTCGTCGCGAGTAGCAACGGGGATAACGTCCCATGCTTTTTCGGCCATGTCTTCCAGGTCTATGCGGTAAGTCAGCGCTCCCGTTATGTAGGCCCCTACACCGCCCGCGTATCCGAGCATAAGTTCCAAAACTTTTCCGATGGATCTTTCGTGCTTGCCGACATCCTCAGGACGGATACCGAAAGCCTTCGCGTAAGCGAGTTTGTACATGTCGTGGCCGTCGCGCAGATCGAAGTCCAGGAACGCTTCCAGCTTCCACGCTTCGCCAGCCAGCCAGGCTAATACTCTGTTCTCGATACCGGCCAAGTCAGCTACAACAAATTTCTTGCCGGGCGATGCGATGAAAACCCCGCGAATCGCGCTGGAGCATTTGTCCATGACGTTGCTCATACGAGATCTCCGTGTATCGCGTTACCGATGGCGGCGATACGACTTGGCACCAGTTCGGCGTACTCCGGGTTTAACTCGCAAAGAACCGCTTTACGACCATGCGCCAAGGCTACGCCAGCAGTCGTGCCACTTCCGCCGAAGGGGTCTAAGACAGTGCCCCCGACGGGACAACCGGCCAGGATACACGGTTCAATAAGCGCCGGAGGGAAGGTAGCAAAATGCGCAGCTTTATAAGGCGCTGTGGCGACTGTCCACACGCTACGTTTATTTCGTTTGCCGTCTTCTACGCGCTCAGCGGAACTTGACCTCCCGCGTTGGTGCTCTGCGGTTTTGCCTTTGTTGAACGAAGATCCGGCGGCGCCCTTAACCGCATCCTCTTTAATCGCTGTCCCGTCGAAAAAATACTTTGGCGATTTGCTCAGAAGGAAAACGTACTCATGCGACTTAGTGCAGCGATCCGTAACACTCTCCGGCATAGCGTTCGGCTTCTGCCAAATTATGTCTTGGCGCAAATACCATCCGTCAGCCTGCAGTGCGAAGGCGACGCGCCAGGGGATACCGATGAGGTCTTTAGGTTTGAGCCCAGGTGGTGTTTTTGGCCGAGCGTTGGCCCACTGCTCAGGATTTTTCTCGCTTCCCTTCGACTGCGGGGCGTTTTTGGTACCAGGGGCCGTGGAGCAGTAACTATCCCCCAAGTTAAGCCACAACGTACCATCGTCACGCAGTACGCGTAGCACCTCTCGCAACACCGTTACGAGCGCCACAACGAACTCTTCGGGCGTAGGTTCTAGCCCTAACTGTCCCTCAACCCCGTAGTTGCGCAATCCGAAGTAGGGAGGACTCGTGACACAGCAATTGACCGACTGATCAGCCATGGCTCTGAGGGACGCCAAGCAATCCCCTACCTTAATCTCACAGTTCATAACAGATCCTCCGCGTCACAAAGCATTTCTTCGATAGCATGTTCCACGCCTTCCGGGGAGAGTGTTCCACGCGGTAAATTTTGCGGCTGAATTAGGCGACCCGCCCACCTGCCGGTGCGCAAAGCCCCACAGAACGCCAGCAGACCGCGTAGGCGGCCATCTGAACTCACGCCGTTGATAACCCGGCTGTATTTGCTGTTGGAAGACTTACTGGACTGCTGGCGGACCCGTAGCAGATCCTTCAGCTCTTCCGGCATGTCCTCGTTTTCCAGGGCCTTTTCCAACGTGCTGCCTTTTAAATCCTTCAGCGCTATGCCGTACGCTTCGAGGATGTGTTCCAGCATCCTGTCGCGCTGGTTAGCGCTGCTGACCGCACCATCCGTCATCTCGTTAGCCTGACGCGATAGCTCCTTCTGCGCACGATCTGAGGCGCGAATAGCCGCGTGCGCTAGGTCCAAGTCCATCAGCACGCCGCGTTCGTTAATTCGCTGGTCGAGGTGCCACAATTCCTTTTCCGCCCCACGGTAGTTCCACCGCGGCAGCTTCTTGTAAATCTCACGCATCGCTTCAATGTCAAGGCGGCCGTACTCGCGAAAGGCTTCCCACTCGACGGGATGCGTTTCGCGAGTAGCACGCCGGAGGATCTGATTCTTTGGTCGGGGCTTGCAGAACAACTGAATCAGCGCCTTGCCAGCCTTGTCCTTCGCCTTGTCCTTCGCAACCCCGAGGATATCGCCCAGCTTCTCCAAAGCGCCGGGCAAGCTATGCGCCATGGCACAGACCATTGTATCGAACGTCTCTTCTACCGGAATCGTGAAGCCGATCGCATGAGTCATTACGGTCCGGTCGAACGCGCTGTTCTGAATAACCTTCTCATACGACGGGTCCGCCAGGAGCTCCAACAGCTCCGACACGTCTTCATCCCCATCACGAATAACCACTTCGCCTTCTCCGACCGCCCACTGCCACATGATGATCTCGGCGCCTTCTGCGTAACGGTGCGTCCCGTTGTTGATGGGCGTTTCGCAGAACGTTTCCGTGTCGAGGAAAATGCATTTGTCGAGGTTCATCGCTCAAGACCTGTCCACGCGACCAGTTCTTCGACCTTCGCTTCAAGTGCGGTCAAACGCTTTTTGGTTTTGCCCGTCGGTTTACTCTGCAAAGCTTTGAGCGCGTTTTCTGCCCAATCCGCTCTTTTCTCTTGGGCTTCGCCCCCCCTGCGCAGGGTTTCATTCTCCGCTTGCAGCCACTTGATAAATGAATGCGCTACCTCCGCATCAGTTAACCCGAGCGGCAGCAAGCCCCGATCTTCATGCATCCTGCGTACAAGCTGGTCGACATGCGTCCAGGTAATTTGCTGATTCACAGGCAAACCCTCAATTGTTGCTGAATGAATTTGCGGCGCCGATCAACACGCGCTTGCAAAATGTCGATCTCTTTTTGCTTCGCGTCCAGGTAGGCCGCAGCTGCCTTCACCGCTTCGCGCTGCGTGGTGAACAGCTTGGACGCCGGATAAATTTCCCCTCTGGCGTCCTCCGCGTAACTGCGATTCCCGTTGAAGGTTACAGGGCCTACTTTATAGGCTTCGCACGCACCCTTCCCAAATGTCCAGTAGTCGGTCATTTCTTTTTGCCCTCTACGTAACTGGTTCTGCAGTAGGTACACATTTCGCGGCACCCGGACTTCGCAGCGCTATTGCCCCAAAAGTGCTCAAGCTCTCGAGCTACGCCGCATTTCCAGCACTTCTTAGCCAGCACCCCGCCGATATTTACCATCATGCCGCGGCGGTAATGGTCGTATGCAACCACAGGTAGCGCTTGGTAAACCCGCCCCTGGGCAATACGCCAATGCTTGGCGACTGCGTTCCGGCTGCCACGCAGGTGCACTTCGTAGCGCCATTCAGCCGGGCTCGGATTCATGGCCTGATCCCGTTCAGGCGGGTTACTTCGTCGATGCAGGCGTTCCATCCGCGAGCAAAACTGTACTCAGGATTGTTCAGGCTAGAGTCACGATGCTCAGGCGTCACCACCGCTACCGGCGCGGGCTGCTCGGCTGGCTCATCTTCAGGTGAAGGGAAGTCGATATCGTAAATGCCAGAGGCGGCCTCTTCGGCGATCTCGGCAGATGGGTAATCAGCCACCGACTCGCCCTGCCCCTTGTCGGCTGGCGCGGATTGGCTGGAGACATACTCGCGAACGCTCCCAAGAACGTCATACATCCAAGGCGTCTTGGCGACATCGGCCAACAACTCCCGCGCCTTGGTCAGTTCGGATTGCAGGTCGTGCGCGGTATCGGCGTTGTACTGGCAGCGGCGCTTCCATTCTTCCACCTCAGCCTGTAGAGCCTTGCGAGTTTCCTCGGCGGCTTCCATGTAATCGTTCTTGTGCTGGCGAAGGTGTGAAATCTCAGCCTGTAGCCGGGTGACGTGAAGGTCGAAGTCAGAAGCCAAGACGTAGTAGCACATCCCACCCCCATCGGGTGCGTCGCCGTAATGTCGCTTTACTTCCACGGTCTCGCCAGCAGGCGGCACGGGGTCAGCCAGGGTAGCGCGCAGCTCCCACATTGCTTCGGCGCTGTCGATAATGTTGCCTCCTTTTACAATTCGCTCCAACAGCTCCCGCGACAGGGTGATTGTTTTATTGGTCATGTCTTAACCCTCCTCTCCGCAGCAGTCTGGGCAGTCCTTTACGAAGCCGCCGGCGATGTTGCCCGGTACGGTTTTCTTGTCGAGGCACAGCAAGCATTGCGGCTCAGCCTCGGCGGTTGGGTTCAGGGCGGCTTCAATGCGCTGTGCAAACCAATGAACTGGCATGTCGTCCTCCTTCAGCATGTATTCCAGCAAGACCTTAAAGTCATCAACCCGCTGATCCTGCACTGTGAGGCGCTGCTGTAGGGCCAGGTTCTCGGCGGTCACGCGGTCGAAGTCGGCAACCCCAACAAACTGCGCATCGTCGAATTCAGTTTCTACGACATGCCGATGATCGGCACGGTAACGCTTCACGCTTTCCATACACCCTCCTAGGGCTTAACGCTGAATGTTTTAAGAGAACCGCGCCACGAGATAGAACAGTGGCAGCCAAAAGAAAAGCAGCGAATAGATCATGCATCGGGCGATCATGTCTGCTTCTCCTGCCGTGAGCGATACGCCTTGTTCCAACCGTCAATCCAGCGCTTGAGGGACCACGGCGAACCCTTTTCATCAAACGGGCTTTCGTCGCGCTGTAGACCCTTCAGGAAGGCCGCGTAGCCTTGTTCAAATGGTGTCATGGCGCACCTCGAACTGCACCGGGCAGTAGGCCGAACCGAAGTCTTCGCCGTACAGGTATGCTGGCTGGCGGTTCTCCAAGCGGTACGGGCGAACCCACTGGACGTAACCGTCAAGAACGATCGGGGTTAACATTCGACACCTCCGCAGGAAGCGAGAACATATCGCCGGTCAGCGGGTCGACGATGAAGCCGGATACGACCGTGATGCAAAAGCCGACCCAGTACCATGGCGTGGTGTGCGAGTCGAATTCTGTTGTCTTGCCGTCTTCGTACTTGACCTGGTACGTCTGCCCGTCGAAGAACCCGGCCGCTGCGTCCAGCTTGATCTGGTCAGGCGTAGTGCCGGTGTGGACACGCTTACCGTCTTCGTCCGTGATGCTGTAGCGCTGGCCGGGCGGCTCAGACAGCACGCTGACATCGGTGATGCGGTCGTTCATGATGGTAGAGCAGCCGGTGAGGCTAACGAGCAGTGCAGCGGCGATAAGGGTTTTCATTTGGTTTGCTCCTGGGTAACAGCGCGGGCTTTGAACTCAGACCATGGCATCCAGCCTGACGGGGTTTTCAAGTAACATTCGTCGAAGTGGCGCCACTTGGTTTCGATGCCTGTCTCTTCTGTATAGATCCTGCAGGACCGGACGCCCATTGCGTCAATACCCCAAACCGTACCGCCTATGATCACGCCGAGGAGGACGAACGGGATAACTACGATTGCGAAAAAGTCGGACATTCCCTTTATCCCTACTTGATGAATGGATAACGCGATTTGTAGAGCTTTGCTGCGTAGAGCGCGGCGGCGGGTTTGTAGCCCTTGGAGCGGAGCTTCTTGTAGCACTGGATGCTGAATGCGATGTTCATACCGGCATCTCCGTTGGGTAGACCTGTCGACCTGTTTCCGAGTCGATCACATGAAACCAATCCGCGTCGCGTTTAGCTTTCTTGGATTCGCCTTTCTTGAAAGCAGCCCCAGCCGAATCATAAGAGGCCACGAAGTCTTTCCATCCGCCGGCAGGGTAGAAATTATCCCCAGCGAAAAGTAGAAACTGTTTCATTTCCCGTTACTCCCTGCGTTTGTTTTCGTTAAAGCAAATGTACAACGTATTACTTGTATTGTCTTGCGTATCCCGACGAGCGGTCAACAAAAAGCCCGGCTAGAGCCGGGCCTTCCGGTGTTGCTTGGTTTTACGAAGGCGCTGCGCGAGAATTCCAAGCCTGCGCAGCTTTGGGCCGAGATGGATACCTTAGCTGCCTTAGTTGGCAGCCCCCGTAGCTATTTTATTTTCTCCCTGTTCTGTGGCTTCAGATAGAAGATCAAAAGCGGCTTCGAAATCCCGTATACCTCCTGCGGCGTAAAACTGCTCGCCTGCGAAAAGCATGAACCTTTTCATATCTAGCCTCCCTACAAGCTGCCCGGCTTTCACCGGACGATTGATTTAATCCGGGTCGTCCGAGCTGACGATCGGTGCTCTGCTTAGCGCGTTCCAGATTGCGTGACGAATTCCGCTAAGAGTCTCCGACTCGTCTTCATAGAACGGGTTTTGCATCACGCTGCGAAGAGTTTCAGCCTCTTCAGGCGTCAAGCTCAGAACGAGTTCAACACCTTCAGGGACTTTCAACTTTGCGCGAGCCATCAGGCCAAGTCGTCCGCGTCAGCGCCGTCTGCGATCTCTTCGAAATCGCTGGCATCTGCCGAGGTCCCGCCGCCGGAGAACGCTTCGCCGTCCTTCACAAACTGGATGCCCTGCAGCTGTGCGTTTACCTTCTTGCCGTACTGGTTGTCCTGCGCCCATACGTCAATGATCACGTTAACGTGGCAGCCGGAGTAGGGCTTACCGTCAGCTTTGGTCAGAGGGCTACGGTCGCGGTCGACCACAGTTGGTCGAACGGTGTTGTTGGCGTTGAAGAACAGGTTGCCCTCGTAGCCGACGTAGGACGCTTTGCTATCGCCGTTATGGATCAGCAGATTGTCGCCGGCCTTCAGCTCTTTGCGGATGGTCGACCACTTCGCACCCCATTTGGCCTTACCGACTTCTTCGATCACCGCTTCAAGGGCAGCGATGCCTTTGTGCTCAGGGGCGAAGATAAAAGCGGCAGCGAACTTGCCGTCTTTGTTCGGCTCGAAAACGTCAGGGAAGGCCAGGCGTGCGTCTTGGAAAGTGTGTTTCATATGATGAATCTCCAGTCTATTTTGAGGGTTCTATTTCTGTCGGTTAAACGAGATCGTCGAAATTGTCTTCGGCGACAATTACTTGCTCTTCTACTTCCGCCGGCAGCTCTTCGAACTGCTTGGCAATCGCCATGCTCAACGCAGGACGCTTGTCGCTGGCCGGTGCTACGGATGGTTTGCCATCGCTACGGCCAATCAATGGCTGAAGCTTGTTCCACTTTCGTGGGTTCGCTTCCTTCAAGACCTTCTCCGCCGTTGTGGGGCTGATCAGCTTGAAGTCATACATTTGATCCACCTTCAGGCGCATAGCCTTGAGCGCGGCTTCGGCTTCCTCCTCGCTGGTCCAGCTACGCGCACCCTGGCGACCTTCGACCAGCTTGTAGCGGGCGTCGGTGAACTTACCGGCAAGCAGTCGCCGCTCAACCTCAGCGCGTACCGCTTTGGCAAAGCCTTCGATCATGTCGGCAGCGTCCATCAGAGTCGCCAAGCGCTCATCTGACGCGTCCGGCAACTTGGCTTCTGCGGCTTCGAGGCTCGGGCGGATGTTCGGCTTCTTCACGGTGAAGCATGCGTCTTGATGTGGATCGCCGTCTTCCGGGTGCATCGCTTCGCAGAAGGTAATCGCCGCCGGCTTCACGTCGAATGCTTGAGCCAACAGCTTTTCAGCCTGTGGCATTTCGACTTTGATGAATCCTTTGTCAAGGTCCGTGAAAGTTCCTGTGATCAGTTGCAGCGTGAAGTCGGTTCGCTCATCACAGGTAGCAGCGCGCTTACAGAATTTGCATTGCTTTTCCCCGGGTACAGCCGGCAGCAATTCGCCGGGGGTGAACGCGATGTCCCAAGACGCCTTTCGGATCAACTCGATACGAGCATCAAGCTCCGCGCGGGTCAGTACGTGTTCGTCAAAGTGCTGCATGCGCGGCTGTAGGATGTGCAGCTCGATTTCTTCAACTTCGCCCAACAAGTCAAACTCTTGCAAACCGGCGTCGGTATACATCTCCTGCTGCTCGTTGTCCTTCGCGAAAACCTGGACGCCCATCCCCCATTTCAAATCGGCACAAATTGCCTTCTTGCCCTTGATTATCCAAACGTCAGTGGTGCCCGTGGCCGGTTCAACTTCGTCAGCCGCGTAATGTGCCCCGGTATCGAAGTCAATGAACTGGCCGGCGTCATTCTTGAAGCAGACCGCGCCGGTGACCTTGTGCCAATGCTCGCCGGTTATGTGCGCAATGCTAAGCTTTTGCTCGGTGTAGATCGTCGCGCCATCGGCGACAGCCCGAACGTAATCCAAAGCTTTCTGCATGGGGCCGATCATGTCGAGCCCGACAGGGTATTGGCCGGAGGTGTGGAACTCGGTTACGCCGTCTTTAACCTGGATCCGCAGACCCTGAAAGTCTTTTGCGTCCTTGTTTTCGAGCAGGCACTGCTCGAGCAGGAAATGCGCTGCGGTGCCTTCATCTGCAAAGCTGCTCGACTGGTCGGGCAACCCGCGTTCCCGATGCGGCTTAGCCAGGCAGCGGATTGCTGCCGGCATACCGCTAGGACTTAAGAGTGCATGAACGCCCATCAGTCTTCTCCGAATTTTGGAAGCGTTTTAAGGACACCGCGAATGATCTTCTCCGCACGTTCCTGATCAACCATGTTGAACGCTCTTTCAGCCTTAGCCGATTCGTCCTCGGTTTCATCCGTTTCAAAGCCAAACGCTGTGGAGCAAACACCGAAGCCTTCCGGCTCAAAGTACAGTCGCACTTCGGGATCACCGTTTTCATCAGTATCGCGCTTCACCAAAACCTGGCCGATGTCATCGAAGTGGAAGAGCTTTGCGAAATCAACCATGGCCTCAGCCCTCAAGCGCTTGTAGATCGGCATAGACAGCTTCAAGCTTCGCCTGGTCGTTCACGGTGCTGAAGTCGTCTTCTTTGTCCAACAGCACTTTGAGGTTTGCGATACCGTGCTTTGTGTTGAGCGCCTTGATTTCTTCACGCTTACCGGCGCCGGCCAGTTTCAGAACGAGAGCGCGAACGGTTTCGTAAGGGATAGCTTCAAAGTCGGGGATATCGTCTTCGGGCGCTGGCACTTCTACCTTTTCAGGCTCTTTTTTGAGTTCCTGCTTCTTAGCTTCCTTGATTTCTTCGCTCTTGTTAGCTTTTACACCTTCAGTTTTCACCGCAGGAGTACGGCCGGCCAGGGAGAGGGTCAGCAGCTTGACGGCTTCGGTGTTCGCGAGCAGCGCTTCGATATGGGCTTGGATCAGGGCTTCAATGGACATGTTGCAAGTTCCTTTTAGGTTAAGGTGTGCCGCAGATAGTAGAGAGCAGCACAAGGTATGTCAAGTGGTTTAGTTGCTAATACTTGTAGCTGATAAAAGTCTTTCGCCGAGCAATTCTAAGACGCGCACCTTTTCACGGGGTACGCCTAGTAGTTCGGCGGTTTCCTTCACGCTCAATCCTTCACGCCGGAGGTTATAGGCTCTAATGGCTTTCGCGTGTTGCCGTTTAAGAGCATTCGAACCGCTCACAGAGGGTAGACCGTGCTTAGCGGAGTAGCGTCATGGTAGCCCCACGAACTGCCGGTTAAATCTGTCAACATGCCGGCCAGGTTTTCGCATACGGCTGACAAATCTTGCTCGGCGCAGAAAACCGTGTGGTACGCGTTTTTGTCTTCTTCCGAGTTGTACAGCGTGACGATCCAGTTACAGTTCATCGTCCTTCTCCTTTCACGTTATGGATGCAGTACCACCCGTTCGATGGGCTGGAACTGCCTTTACGGTGGGCGCCATTGTCGAACGGGAAGCCCGAGCACTGGCAGCCGTACTTCTTGTGCTCAGTCTTGAGCCGGTAAACATCTACTCGGTACGTGCCGCCGCAGTCGCAATGCACGATCGGCTCTATGCCTTTTGCTCGTGCTTCCCTGCACGCTTTGCACTTGCAGCCGTTGCGCATGTTCTCGGGTAGCTGTTTCATGGTTCGCCTGGCGCCGCATTTACGGCAGCGGCACGGGAAACGGTTCATCGGTTTAGTTCGTGGATCAGCCAAATGAATTCGATCACGGCGAACCCAGTGGATAGACCGCACCAAAGGTAGAGCTTTTCTGTCTCAGTCATCGCCCGGCCCTCAGATCTGCAAGTTTGCGTGTCAAGTCCAAAGAAGCGCGTTTTGCTGCGGAATGCTCTACTACCGGATTCATGCACAGCGTCATCTTCGCGTCGCAGTGGACGCATTCATCACCGACGGCGAAGGGCATCGGCTTCCAGGCTGCTTTACACGAATTGTTAGGGCACCGACGGTCACACGTCTTGCGGAACTTACGCAAAGCTTCCAGGGCTTTCTTGGTGCGCATGATCTCGATCAGCGCCTCGTCAATCGTTTGGTCTTTAATCATTTTCCTTCTCCTCGAGCAGATGGCTCATTAATTCCAAATTGAGGTTAGTAACCCTGTCACGATCCCGATGAACGACAGCATCCAGCCGTAGACGAACACTTGGATCATTCCCGCGGGACTAACCGGCGGCTTTTTAGCTGCGGAGTAAAAGATGGTAAACACGAGCAGAAAAACGATGCTAGTCAAGGTAATTTTATATCCGATCATGCTTCCGCCTCCTTTATCAGTTCAGTACGCAGGATGTGAACATCGCGCGGCGCGGTGAAATTGAGCTTTGCATAGCCTTTTGCGAGATCGACTACTAAAACGGATACGCCCTCTGCAATTTGCATGGAGTCGCGGAACCGGACGCGTTCTACTCGTAGGTTCTCGGTCTGTACGCCGTTAGCCTTTACGTCGGTCAGGCGAAACTGGCAGCTTCCGCCGGTCACGTCGAGGATGTCGCAGAATGTAGCTTTCCCGTTGATCATCAGCCGTACCGACTGGCCGGCCTTACGCGTTAGTACGAGATTAGTCATTTTTCCCCCCTAAGTGCGCACCACAGCATGGCGATAAAGAAACCGATACTGCCGAGATAACACAGAACATTGCTTATTGAATGCAGAAGCGTAGGGTCTTCTTTGTGGGTTACTGAGAGAAGGAGGATCATCCCAAACACCCAGTACTTTTCTGCTCTATTCATGCTGTGCCACTCCCTTAAGAAATGCGCGTTGGCGCTGGATTTGCCGGACGCTTTTACCGAAGCGCTCGGCCAGTGCTGCGTTTGTCAGTTTGCGTTCCAGGATCATGCGGTTCTGATCCTCCGTGAACTTCAGCGCCTCCATGGTCGCGGCTAGGAGGCTCATGGCTTCTTAAACTCGACGATGGTCGCCTCTCTCAACTTTGAGAATAAAATCTGTACGCATTCCTCTACGCACTGATCGCAAATCATCGCGTCCTTCGGTCCTGCAATGACTAGTCTTCTTTCGCTCGCCGCTGACGAGCAGAACGAGCAGTGATGTTCTTTGTTTATTTCGTTCATTTCCCCATCGCCTTTTCCAGTATGCGTTTGGTTTCGTTCATCGCGTTTTGCATGTCGTTAAAGCGCTTGTCGTCCTTTACCCCGTTCGATACGTCTACCTGGGTCAAGGCGTAGCCGGTCTGTGTGATCCAGTACCCTGGCAGCCATGGGGTCAAGCTTGTTGCGGGAGGCGTTAGCATTTTGGAACTCCTCAAGCGAAGTAGAGAGCAATGACAACGAGCAGGATCAGACACAGGTAACGCCAAGCGCGATCGGACATGGTTAGGTCTCGCTCTTAGGGATCAGTTTGGATACGAGAAACCGGATCTGCATACCTGTTATCGGAGTTTCCGAAACTGAGTAGTTGCCCCAGTAAACGACAGCGCCATCTTGATCAGACGCTATGTCTAAGCCGACCTGCTCGCACGCTTCCAGCGACTCGGCCAGGGTTAGTAACGCTTCAGCCTGTGCGCGGGTGATCATGGTCGTGTCCCTTTCGTCAAGTAGTGGGCTTCTCTACGAACGCGCCAGTCTTCGTATGCTCTCTCGATCGTCTCTCCGCTCCCGGTAATACGCCTGGCGATCCGGTTGCCGCAGGGGCTCTCTTTGGAAGAGCATAGCCAGCCTGATACATCCCAAACGTCGCGTTTTATTCTTGGCTTGTTCACGGCTTGCGTACTCCTAGCAGTTGTTCGGGGACGACGCGCATAAGGGTAGGCCCTACGGCCACGTCGTAGCTCTTCTGGCCGACCTTCACGACACGCGCCAGGCACTTGTGGCACTCGCTCTGCGTGTCGTTAATGCGAACGGCCTGATTGGGTTTGAAACGGTTCATAGTGGCACTCAACTGTTCGCGATTACGGGGGTTTCGCAGTTTTCTAAGGCCCAGCTTACCCAATACTGCAGCCAAGTTAGGCGGCACAAGGTTCCGCCCGGAATGCCGTCGTCAAAGCTCGCCTTGGCGGTCGGGTGCAGCTCTTGGTACTGCTTCAAGGCGAGGTCAATACGGGCCTTCAGGTCCGGCGTAACGAGACGAATACCGGGATGGCCGCCGATCAAGTGGCCGCTGTCGTAAAAGAAGATGTCGTAGAGTCCTGCGTTCCGGAGGGAATCACTCCAAGACGAATAGCTGGGCCACCGCTGGTTCTCGTGGTCGGTAGGCTCACCGAATGCTGGAGCGTTGTCATGGTGAACACCTTCCGCACCAAAGCTAATACAGGTGCAATCCAAACCGTCTTCCGGCTCTTTGCGTATTTCCAACTCGCCGATCGTGATTGTGTACCCCATCATCCTTCTCCTATCTGCATTGGTGTGACTGCACTATACAACACGAAACTTGCGATTGCTTGTAGGTCCGACGAACGGTTAGGGTTTCGTCAATCCCCTAGATAGCCCCAGTCGTATTCATCGGGGTAGTAATAGTCCTGAAATATCCAATCGTCTTCGCCCTGAACGTAAACCGGTTCAAAGCAATCCTCGTCGGCTTCCTCGAAACGCAATTCGTATTCTTGCTGCGCGTCTTGTTCGGTGTAGTCACTTGCAAAAGCGGAATCAATCTCCCTAGCGCTCATGCGTGTCATTTCTTCCGATCTCCTCGGCTGGTATTGATCAAAGGCTTCTGGCCGTCCTTCAACGGCCACGGTGATTCCGTATGGCAATCCGGGCAGTGAATAATGCGCAGGCTGCTCATGCGTATCACGTCCGGGTTACCGCACTTTGGGCATTGGAGGGTCATTTCTTAGTTGCTCGCTTAAGGTGCTGCCGGATCTCCCCAGCTTCTACCTTGAAGGTAGTCACCTTTTGCGGTTCGTCCGCCCAGGGTTTTGAGCCAACGATTCTAAAATTGTTTAGGTAGATGCAACGCACCTTACCCCCGATAACCACTACCTCGAGTACGTCTTCGCTCACGCTATAAATCCTCCCGGCATGGTTTTCACATATCGCTGTGCCGCCGGCTCATGCATCTGGCCTTTGGCGCAGTCGCTGGTGTTGACTTTGGGCATCTTGGGTTTCTTAGGCTTGGGCATCGGGGAAAACCTCTGCTATGGCTCTATCGAATTGTTTTATAGCGTCCTGCGTATCCTGTTCAGCCTGTTCGTGCTCTGGCTTTCCGGCGTATCGCAGAACCTCTGTTACCGCTTTGGCGCTGGCTATCTCTAGCGCCAGCTCCCTTAATCGTTCTTTGCTGACCATTTCACACCTTGATCAAATCGGCACCGGTCACGCAAGCGATACCGCTGGAGAGCCGCACTTCCCACATGCCTTCAGAGTAGTGGCGTACAACGGTGCCCGGAAAACCGGAGTAGGTCACTTTCTCGCCGCGCTTGAAGAACTCAGGGTTGAAGTAGGCTGGATTAGTCATGTCGGCGATTCCTGTTTGGTTGTTTGCTTTCGATGGGTTAAATATACAAGCTTGGGCTTGTGCTGTCTAGTACTATTTTCTTACCGTTCATCCGGGCGCACCTTGGGCCGGTTCGCAACTTTATACAAGCTTGCATGCGTTGTATCAAGTGTTGTATGGTGGCGCCATTCACAAACGAGGTAAGAGAAATGCTTACATTTGCAGAAGAAAAGCTACGTGACGAATTCGCGAAACAAGCCCTTATCGCTATTGCGCCGATAGCATGGGAGGAGATTGACAGGTACTCGTCGGACGCGGCTCTAATGGAGCAAATAGCCGAATCTTGCTATTTGATGGCAGACGCGATGCTTAAAGCCCGCAAGGCATCAACCGAAGGAAATAACTGATGGACAAGCGACTCAAAGCACTGACCGAACAAATGATCAAAGATGGCGCTCCGGGCGGATTGCTGAACGCTGTTATGGCCGCCAAGAAGTACACGGGCATTCTGCACGCGATCGCAAAGGCCGGCGGATTCTCGCAGCTTGCCCGCGACGTTGGGGTTACCTACCAGGCTGTCCAGCAATGGCATTCGCAGGGTTACGTCCCTCTGACTCGTGTGACGGAGCTGGAATCGCTTTACGGCGTGCCGCGCAATGAACTAATGAACCCGAAGTACGCCGCCGCGCTGTCCCCCGCGGACTTCTCCGGCGACGAGGCAAAAATGGAATCGCTTACATTTAATCATAAACCCCCCTGCGCCCGCGGGCTCGCCAGACCTCCGCGAGTTGTCCCGGTGCTGGACGAAGAGAATTTTGATTCGTCCGATGTATAAGCCGTGGGAGCCGCAAAGATGGCTAAGAAATTCGAGCACCTGCGCGCGCCTGATGCGCTGCGGGAGTTAAGAGGGTGGCTGGTATGGCACTGGCGCCAGAAGCCGGGGAGCCCTAAACCTTCCAAGATGCCTTATTACGTTTCGGGGAAAGTACGCACCGGCACTCATGGGTCCGAAGCTGATCGGGCGAACCTCGCCACGTTTGAGGAAGCAAAAGCTTTTGCCGAGAAGAACGACTTCGCCGGCGTAGGTCTGGCGCTGATGCCGGAGTTCGGCATAACAGCCCTAGACTTCGACAACTGCGTAAAGGATGGCGTCATAGATCCGCGGGTAGAAGCTCTTACCGCCGGCACGTACGCCGAACTTAGCCCTTCGGGCAATGGTATCCGTGCGTTCGTAATGGGCGAATCTCCAGACCATAAAGACAGCACACCGGAAGACGGCTCTTTCGGGTTCGAGACGTTTCACGCAAAAGGGTTCGTGACCTTCACAGGCCAGGTTACGGAGCTAACGGAACTGACCGGCACGGAAAACACTGTAGCGCCGATGAGCGAGAAGATCGTGGAATTCTGCGGTACTCGCTTCAAGCGCGCTGCCCGGGTTCGCGCTGAATGCGTTGGTGCCGGTAAACCGACGTTCGGAATGTCTCCCGAGCAGATCACGGAGCTTCTAAATAAACTGCCTAACGATCTGCACTACGAGGATTGGCGTAACGTGGGCATGGCCGTCCACCACGAGACGGAGGGCGAAGGCTTCGACATTTGGCATGAATGGTCGATGAACTCTCCTAAGTACACCTCGCAGGAGTACTGCCAAGGCAAGTGGGCATCTTTCGGGATCAATACCAGTGCCGAATACACGACCATGGGCACGATCCTGCAGATGATTCGCGAGGCAGGCGACGAGACTGGTTTCGAAACGGCTTCGCCGGATGAATTCCAAGTTCTGCCGATGCCGAAAGGCGGAAAGTTCAATATCCGTTCGCAGTCCGAATTCACTAGCAGCTTTAAGAAGATTCCCTGGCTGATAAAAAACTTCCTGCCTAAAGCTACTCTCGGCGTTATCTACGGCGAGTCGGGCTCAGGTAAGTCGTTCTTGGCTTATGACCTTTGTGCGGCTATCTCTCGCGGCTTGGATACGTGGTGCGGTAAGCGTGTAACCCAAGGCCGAGTGCTTATCGTAGTCGCCGAGGGTGCCCAAGGGTTTCGTCAGCGCATCGACGCCTATTGCCATCAACAAGGTGTAGGTCCTGGCGATTTTCAGGTCGACTACATAAGCGACTTCATCCCGAACCTGACTATCCCCGCACACATCACCGATTTGATAAAAGAGATCAACGACCGAGAGCCCTACGACCTGATTGTGATGGACACATTCGCCCAGGTGATGCCCGGTGCCGACGAGAACAGCGGCAAGGATGTAGGCGCCGCTCTGGCCCAGTGCAAGCGTATCAACGTCAAGACCGGCGCTATGGTTCTCCTCGTCCACCATAGCGGTAAAGACGCTGGCAAAGGCGCGCGCGGATGGTCCGGGCTTCGCGCTGCGGCTGATGTGGAGCTTGAGATCACCCGTAAGGAAAACGATCGGGCTATTAAGGTAACCAAGCTGAAGGACGGTCAAGATGGCGCCTCAAGGGGCTTCAAGCTCCACACAGTGACGCTTGGCGAGGATGACGACGGCGATGACATAACTAGCTGCATCGTGGAGTTCTGTGAGGTATCGCCGAAGCTGAAGAACGACAAAGGGATCACGGGCAAGAATAAGCGTTTGGCGTTTGACTTGGCGCACGATTTGGTCGGACTGAATCCTGGCGGCGAAGTGACAACACAGGATCTGATTGCGGCAATGTTGGTAGAAATGCCGCTCGATTCCGGTGCCAGAGATCAGCGCAAAGGGGTAGCGTCCAGGGCGATTACCTCCTTGTTAAACGATGGTTTGCTGATTGAAAACATTCCTGGCGTGCTTTCCTTGCCCGCTGAAGGGAATGCGCAATAAATGCGAATCCGCAAGAATTGCTGCTACATCTGCTACAAACGCTACTTTTAGCTATTTGTAGTTGTAGCGGAAGGTGCTAAGTGTTCTGCTACAACTACTACATCACCCCCTTTAGGGGTGTAGTAGTGTAGCAATGTAGCATCCGGGTTTTTGTAGCTTTTTGCGGATTCGAAGGAAAGGAGTAAACACGCAGAAATTGCGCGTTAGGCAGATAACGACCCCTGGCCGAAACGCACTTCACTGGTTCGCGGTTTACAGGTACGCTGATCACTCACCACATGGAGCGGAACCCATGGCATGTTCCGGATGCGCTCGGCGTCGGGCGAAACTCAAAAAACTATTGGACTTAGCCAATGAACGATTCGAAGAACTCAAGCAACGGGCTTTTGGTGCTGCGGTTCAAGGAGGATCTGAGCTGCGAGACGATACAGGCCATGACGGACCTGATAACACCGACAGCCGACGCCCTAGGAGTTGAGCCCCTAGTACTGGGTAGTGGTGCTGATGCTCGGCTCGAATATGGCGCCTCGGCTGTCCTTGAGCGCATCTGTACGGCGCTAGAGGAGATAGCCGCCCAAGGACGCATGCCAGAGGTTAACGTGTCTGAGATCGCACCACAGGCGCTCAACGCTAGACCTGAACTAGATGGCCGGAACGGTAATGGATATCAGCCGGTTGGTGGCGCCCTTAACGCACGTCCTCCAGCGGGTCGGTGATATGGCTAAGTCCCGCGTCACCATGCAGCCCACCCGCGCCAAGGAGGTCAGCACGCAGGCTGTGCAGATGCTGAACCCTGACGCATGGCGTGAAGGGCTGACCACAGCGCAGCGTGGGTACGGCTATCGCTGGCAGAAGTACCGCGCTGATTATTTGAATAAACATCCGCTATGCGTTGCGTGTCAGGCAGAAGGCAAAGTGGTAGTGGCTACGGTGCTCGACCATATCGAGCCACATCGAGGCAACATGGAAATCTTCTGGCGCAAAGGGAACGTGCAAGGATTGTGCGCCCACCATCATGGGTTGAAGGGTATCGAGGAAGGCGGCATAGGCGCTCAACGCAAAGGTTAGGACCAATGACACGCAACGGTTGCGCGTTCGCCATACCATCGATCCACCTACCCCGCAATGACCGCTCGTCCGCGCATCTGATGCGCGTTCGGCGCTGCATCGATCGTGCCAACTCGACCGAAATGAGAATGATTCGCGCGGAATTCGATGCGAAAACCAGACGAACGGTCAAATGAGAACGATTCTCGCACCGAAATGGTGCAAAATGGGGCCTAAATGAGATAAATTCGCACTACCGGGGGGTACTCGCGTGCTACACCGGCCCTCTCGGCCCTGAT
>Ga0307414_10000145_pt1 | contig 47760 bp, 31 predicted proteins | sample DK1Ometagenome_FD_203804 | JGI IMG/M metagenome (GOLD analysis project Ga0307414, IMG submission 203804) | Maize rhizosphere microbial communities from greenhouse at UC Davis, California, United States - DK15-O-3 | ecosystem: Host-associated > Plants > Roots > Rhizosphere > Soil | place: USA... | reverse complement strand
TGCGCTAAAGTGTAACATTAGCAAATCTCCTTGCGTACACTGGATAAACGGCTGAAATCCCATCAACCCGCGTCCCGAAATGCGACTTCTTCAACAAAAGAATCGCAAGTTCAACCCGATTCCAAGGCATCAGAACGCATGAAACGCAAACCCAAGCTCGCGCTTCGAGTTAACGAGGAGAATCCCAATCATCACCTTTGGAATAATCGGGGCGTTTGGTGGTGCCACCTCACGGTTCATAAGCCGGATGCGACCGCCGAGCGCTTGCGCTTCTCGCTGAAAACGCGCGATGTCGATCAGGCCCGCGAGCGCCGGGACCGGATTTTCCGCCAGATCGCGGAGCATTACGAGATCGCAGCCTGACGGGATCGAGGCGGCTTTCGCAGTATCGTGCGAAGGCCGGAATGGAATCTGCCGCTCCAATAAACGGGGGGAGCGGGGATCTTACGGGGTGCCAGGGGTCTTCTGCTTCACTCCCTGCGGCACTTGGTTTTTCACGGCGGCTCTCAGGTCGGAGAGTGCCTTTGCCGCTTCCGCCTTCCCGGCGGTGTCCAGTTGGCCATCTAGCTTTGCGAGCAATTCTTTTGCCGAGCTTTCGCCGCGTTCGATCGCAAGGGTTGCGTGAGCCCAGGCTTGGGTGGGACTTTGTTTGGTTCCCAAGCCTTGTGCGGCCATGGCGGCAATCCTCTCGGCGGCACCGGCGTGCCCCTTGCCACAGGCAAGGGTGTAGAGCACGCCCGCGTTGGCGTAGTTGACCGGCCCGCCGATCCCTTGTTCGTGAAGCGTGGCTAATTGGTATTGGATTTCGGCATCCCGGAAGCGCGGGAAAGGGGAAGCCAAAGATGGGATCACGGGCTGGATTCTAACATCGCCAACGACGCAGTCGGCAGTTCAAGCGTGAAGGTGGCGCCGGTACCCGGACCTTCGCTCATTGCGGTGAGCCGCCCACCAATTTCCTTTGCCGCCACGGCACAACTGTGAAGGCCGAAGCCGTGACCGTTCGGTTTCGTGGTGAAACCGTGCGCGAAAATCTGGGTCAGGTTTTCGGGGGGAATCCCCACGCCGTTATCGATGACGGCGATCCGAACGCACTCGTTGCCGGCGGTCACCTCCACGGTCACTTGTCGGTCGGCTTGTCCGGAATCTTCGCAGGCGTGTTTGGCGTTTTGAATCAAGTTCACGAGGATCTGCAGCACTTTGTGCTTCTCAACCGCGGTCGCTGGGACTTCGGAATATTCGCGGACCACTTTCACCCCATGGCGCGCCAGGGAGTCTTCGTTCAGCCGGAGGCTGCTTTCCACCAGGTCGGTCACGTCGACGGTCTCTGTCACTCCCGAGAACCGGGCATAGTTCTGCTGCATGCTCACGATCGCCTTGATGTGATCGATATTCCGACCGAGCGCCTCCAGTTCCTCGAGCACCTCCGACTGGTCCTCCAAGAGCCGCTCGGCGAGCTTGTCGAGAAACTGCGGCAGCTTCCGTCCCGTCGGGTCGGTGGTGAGAAATGCGGGGAGATCATCGGCGTGTTCCCGCAGTAAACCTGCGGTCTTCGCAACGCTGCCGATGCGGGATTTGGCCACTTTTTGCGCGACCACCGAGCAGGAGATGTTCACGCTGTTAAGGACATTGCCGACATTGTGGAGCACGCTGGTGGCGACTTCCGCCATGCCTGCCAGGCGCGAGACCTCCAGCAACTCCTTGTTGATCTTTTCGAGCCGGGCTTCGGTCTCCCGGCGCTCGGTGATATCCATCCAGACACCGACACTTTCCATCGGCGCGCCGCAGGAATCCCGGAGCAGGCGCTGGTTGTCCTCAATCCAGCGGTAACCTCCATCCTTGTGGAGGAATCGGTATTCGCTGCGGAGAGTGCCCTGCCGGAATAACTCCTCCATTCCCGCGAACGCCCTCTCACGATCCTCCGGATGGAGATGCTCCGCCCACCACTCGGGGGCAGCCGCTTCGGCTATCGTGTAACCGAGGAGCGTTCTGATATTGTCGCTCAGCGCAACCGGCACGAGGCGTTCGCCTTCCACTTTGAGGCGGAAAATCACCCCGGGATTATGGTTCAGCATCTGCTCGATCTGAGCAAGCGCGCGACGCAATTCGTCCCCGACCCGCTGGTGCTCCGACGCTTCCAAGGCAAGGGAGACGCGGTTCGCCACGGCGATCGCAAAGGTCTCCTCATCTGCCGTCCATCGGCGCGGCGGCCCGATGTGTTCGTGACAGAGGACACCCTCCTCGGCTCCGCCGAGATGAATGGGTGCGTCCAACATGGAAGTAATACCCAGGGGACGGAGATAATTCTCCGAGAATTCGGAGGTCCGCGGATCACGGTGCGCATCCTCCGCAGCAATTACGTCCATTCCCTTCAGCGCCGCGAAATAGGCCGGATAGGCGACGGCCGGGAGCTCCGTGCCCGCGCTGTGCCGGTCCGCCTCCAGTTCATAAAGATCCACGCACCGGATGGAGGTTCGTTCGGGGTTGTATCGCCAGACGCTGACCCGGGCGACCCCAAGCGTCCGGGCATCCGTCTCGGTCAGTTTCCGGATCGTCGCGGTCACATCCTCGCCGATCCGGGACTCGCTTGTGAATGCGATCAGAGCGCTCCGCTGCCGGATAGTACGCTCCTCTTCCGCACGGCGTCTTTCCTCGGCTTGCTTGCGGGCGGTGATGTCCTGGACGTGGGCAATGAAGTAGAGCGCCTGTCCGTGGCTATCGCGAGCCAGCGAAACATTCAGGAAGACCGGCACGAAATGCCCGTCGGCATGAATATAGCGCTTCTCCATCTGATAGGAGCGGATTTCACCGTCGATCATCCGTCGTGCCACCTCGAGATCCAGATCCAGATCCTCGGGATGGGTGATGTCTTGGAACGTGCGGTCCAGCAGCTCGGCTTCCGAGTAACCGACCAAATCGCACAGGGCCCCGTTGACTTTGAGCCATTTGCCATCCGGCAAAACCAACGCGATCCCGATTGGCGCATGCTCGAACGCTTCCGAGAAGCGCTGCTCGCTTTCCTCCAGCCGATGGCTCTGCGCCTCAATCTCGAGCGTTTTCCGCGCGACCGCCTGCTGGAGCACAGCATTCTCCTCCATCACCCCCAAGGGGGAATCGGGCGCCGCCTCACGGTTCTGTTTGCAAAGGACCAGCGCCCGCTCCGCCGCCGCCAGCCGGGTGGTCAAATCGGCTAGGGTCTCGGCTGTGGACTCTGGTTCAGGACGTTGCATGGCTTTCTCCCGAAGTCTGGTTCTTGCGCACACCAGCATATGGTTCTCCCATGGCGCTGACGACGCCGGTTGATCACTACGGAGAGCTTAACATTCCACGGCAGGCAGGTAGTTCAAGCGATAAGCGACAGGATGCTCCTTCATCATTGAGGTGCCCTTTCCAGCGGAGGCCGCGCCATGTGGGGCTTGCCACCGACTTTCAAACGCGCATAGAAGGTGCCCGACGAATTGATTTCGGGCCTGTAGCTCAGCGGTTAGAGCAGGGGACTCATAATCCCTTGGTCGTGGGTTCGAACCCCACCGGGCCTATTTATTGGTTGTCAGTCGATTGTGAGAATTTGAATTCTAACAGAAATTTCAATGGTGCCCATATGGTGCCTAATCGATTTTTCAGGTCACTATTCCTCTTGTTGACCCTCACAGATGGCTCCTCCGGTAGGCAAGAGGCAGGATTCTGACTCTGTTCGTCTTGGTTCGAATCCAGGCAGGACTGCCATTCCGTAAGTTTCTCATCCGGAGTTGATTGAGTCTCGATATCGGTGGTCTATTTTTGTTAGGCTCTCGTCCCTGTGCCCAAAATGTGCCCAATCCTGCCGGGAGCTGGCTAAGAGCATTAAATTGTGACCTAGTTCCGCCAAATTGTTCGAAGCAATGTAAGCGCTCCTTGGAGCACCCTTCCCTACGGATTCGTAGATGTCGTAGATTGGCCATCTATGACATCTCCTAATTCTGGCAACCCGGATGACAAGCTGATCCGTGCCGACTGCCGCGGACGCCTTCTGGTCCGGGCGGAGCAACGGGCGGCGATTCTCAAAGCCTTCGACGAGAGCGCACTCTCCGCGATGGCGTTCTGCCGCCAGCACGGGTTGTCGTATTCGACCTTTGCAACTTGGATTCAGAGGCGTCGCCGGGAGCGGGCTCCGGGAAGCGGAGAGACTGTGGTCTCCGCATCTCCCTTTGCCGAGGTGGTGATCGACGAAGGGAAAGCCATCCCGAAGGCGGTTGCGCCGCTGCGCGTCATCCTGCGTTCCGGCATCAGCTTCGAGGTGGTGTCTGCCGATCAGGTGCCGCTTGCCGTCGGGCTGATCCAATCCCTTGACCCGCGGTCATGCTGACACTCTCCGGCAGCCTGCGGGTCTTCCTGGCGCTGGAGCCTTGCGACATGCGGAAGTCGTTCGACAGCCTTCATGCGCTGGTGGCAGCCCAACTCGGCGAGGATACCCTCGGGGGAGCGGTCTTCGCCTTCACCAACCGCACGCGAACCCTGATCAAGCTGCTGCATTGGGACGGCACCGGCTTATGGGTCCATGCCAAGCGGCTGGAAAAGGGCACCTTTTGCTGGCCGAAGCCCTCCGACGAAAAAGGCAAGCGAGCTTGATTCGAATCGCGCTTGCGGTCTTTGCCGGCGGGAACCGGGGTCGCCGCAGGCAGCGAATTTTCAATGATCTTGCCCGCACCTCCAGGAGGCGTGGCAGAGGAGGGATTGGAGGAATGTCGATGCATGGTGTGTAGCGATTGGAGAACATGGCTCCGGCCCCGGCAGTACTCGGGACCGGAGCTTGACCGGAAAGACTGCCTGTCCGCGGGAGACCAGTCGCGGGCGGGCAACGAGTTTCCGTTCAGTTTCATCTAACGCCGTGCGCCCGGGCATTTCGCTCCCTCGCCCCCCTGCGGCTGCTCCGGCTCCGCGACTTCACCCGGGAGCGCTCTGATCTCGTCCAGCAGGGCGGAGATCTTCACTCGGTTGGCGCGTCCCGGATTCCAATACTGAAAACCTGGCTTGCTGCGAGCGTTCGGGTGGTGCTCCCAAAGTTGGGAAACTGGAAGTGCTCCTCAACGTGCACAAAGATCTTGAGGCGTGATCCGCGAGGAAAGAGGGTTGCGTCTCCTCACGAAAAGCGGGGCGTGAATTATTCGTATTGCTGGGCGAGCATCTAACGCTTGGTTCTGCCGCATCATTCTGGGGAAATGCCTTATCACAGGGTGCCTCGCAGATGAATCGCATTCTGTTGAGCTTCGGCGAGCGACACTTTGCTCCTCTGTAACGCTGCTTTTTCTGAATCGCTTACGGGTGACGCTCTCGTGAAGTTCGACTCGCGAGGCCGGCTCCAGGCGCGAGGCGAGGTCGCTCCCGAGCGACGGATTGCTTTGGGCTGCCTTAGTATTTAAGAACGAGGATGCGCGAAATAATTCGTGCGGATTGAACAGTCCTGAGCGCGCATGATTCTTCCTGCGTGGATAGCCGGGGTAGGGGCCGGGATTTAGGATGGAAGTAGGGTTCTGGGCAGAAAATGAAGCCCGCGGAGTCTATGAAAAACGAATACCTCAAAGAAGCGGTCGAGCAGCTTATCGCGATCGAGAAATCCATTGTGAAGCTGGCGGATGGGCTTGGTTCCTCCGCTTCCGATACCCCGTCTACCAAGTGGTGCTATCCGGTAGGGATCGCGCGAGACAAAAGCAGAACTCGATATCGCTTGCTCCGTTCCTTCGCGGCTGAGCTCCCTGCAAGATTGGACGGCTCCGGTTCGAGTTTCGCGTGGGCTGAAATGGAGGGCGTGTTAAAATCCTTGAATGGAGATATTCGTGAACATCGGGTGTCTCAGGTTATAGGGGATATCCTGCTCGCCCTGAATTTTGCCGCAATCCAGTACAGCATGCTCTTGGCGGCGAAGGTAGCAGCGAAGCAATTCGATGAGCTGCAGATGTTTGCTGAAGAAGGATTGAATTCCACCGCTGACAGCTGCGCCCAAATCCGGAAACATCCTCCGATGATGCTCGTGTTGGAGCTGAATCCTGAGCTGGAGGATGATGATATTGGGTGGCTTGGATTCACTGTCGAGGAGGCTTGGGCACCGCCGGAAGAGGATTGAAGTCTGCACTTAGTCCAACCATCGGTTCATATGAATCGATGGTTGGGTTTTGCATAAGCTTCGGATGAGCCGTTTCAAGTTCTGACACGGCCTGTTCAATCCCCAGGCCCAATTTATCGGTGGTGAATATCCGGCAGCTGTCATACTTCAAAGTTCCAGAGCCTTCGGGCTGTATATGAGAGCACGTTTACCTCGGTTCAGCAGTGTGAGAAATGCAGGCGGGACTGACCAAGGCATTTGAATTCGCGGATCTAGCTGAAGATGGAGAGCAAGTCGGAATGGATCTCCGCCCAGGCCCGATCAAGGTCGATGCTGACAACGCGCATCCTATGGCCCAATAGGGTCATCTGGACCGAAGTCCGGTGATCGACGGCAGGGTAGAGAAGGATGCCCTCTACCTCCGCCCAGCCCGAATGCCTGGCCTTGTTCTGGAGGTAGGCGTTGAGCTGGTAGAGGTGGGAGGAGTGGAGCCGAAGTCGGTCGTTCCGGGTAATCAAGGCGTCTTTGTAGAACTTGCAGTCGAGGATGACCTTCCTGTCTGGCCACTCGACGGTGACGTCGGTGAACATGCGCGGCAACACCTGGCCCGCCTCCTCGTCCCACTCACCGTGCCAGTCGATGGCCATGGCGCGGACATCGGCACCGGGGCAGTGCCGGCGGGCGAAGTTCCGGACGAAGTCCTCGAACAGCCGGTGCATGACGGTCTCGTCCCGGAGGATGTCTCGGAAGCGACGGCTGCCTTGTTGCTCCTCGGGTAGGAAGCTTTGGTGGACGAGTTTGCAGATGCTCAGCAGCAGTCCATACCGGCGGGTGTTCCGGTGGAGCTGGATGCGGTGGAAGGATGAGTCGGTGACTCGAATCGGCGTCACAGCGGGCAACTGCTCCCGGGCCAGGCGTAGCTCGTGCCGATTCCCGGCGGTCAGTTCTTGAACGCCAAGCAGGCGACCGGCGGTCGCGACGAGAATCCGATTTGCCGGAGTGTCTACGCTGAGCTCGTCGAACTCACATTTCATGCGGCCGGAGCGATGGGTCATCCGACGGTAGCTGTCGGCGACCAGGATCCTCCCCCGGAGTCGGGGTGTCACCTCCACGGCCGGCTCGTAACGACGCTCGAAGCCCGACCTTGCCAGCCGATGGATTCCTGCGGCCAAGACCTTGGCGAGGAGGTTTGCGAGGTCGGGGCAAGCGGTCGACGACACATCGATCTCTTCGCCCTCGTGGAAGTGATTCCACGCGTAGGAAAGGAAGTAGTAGAGGTTCTCGATGGGGATCGCGGAAGCCACGGCGGTAGGTCAGACGTCGATTGGCTGGAGTAGCATGTCCTTCGCGGCACCGAGCCGTTTCGGGTCGTCAATCCAGTATTCCTCGATCAGCGGGAGCACCTCGTAGCGGACGATGTCCCGATACCAAGCCGCATCGGGGACGGCATCCTTGGGCGGCACGAAGAAACTGTGGCCGATGCGGTAGCCGCGGCCAAGGTTGGCGGTATCGGCGGCGATCATCCCGTTGAGAGTCTCCATTCGGTGCCGAATTGCATCGATCAGCTTCGGGCTGCTCTTTTGCTTCTGGAGGTAGGCGGCGAAGGCCGGGGACGAAAATCCTGGCTCGGCCTCGATGAAGGCGAAGCGGCGGCGCAGCGCATAGTCCACCATGGAGAGTGAACGGTCGGCGGTGTTCATCGTGCCGATCAGGAAGACATTCTCAGGGACATGGAACGTCTCTTCCAGGTCGTTGGCGTAGGCGAGGGGAACTGCGAACGACGCGTCCCGCTTGTCCGGTTCGATGAGCATCATGAGCTCGCCGAAAATCTTGGAGAGGTTCCCCCGGTTGATCTCATCGATGATGAAAACGAACGACTTGTCCGGTTCGGCGTGCGCCTCTTGGCAGAAGGAATAGAATGTGCCGTCCTTCAGGCTGAATCCACCGTTGCCGTCGGGTCGGTAGCCCTGAATGAAATCCTCGTAGCAGGTGCTCTGGTGGAACTGAACCATCGGAGCTCGGCTGTCATCGGCCACACCCATCAGGAGGTAGGCCAAGCGGCGGGCGACGAAAGTCTTTCCGGTGCCCGGCGCTCCTTGAAGGATGATGTTTTTCTTCCTCTTCAGTAGCTCGATGATGTCGTCGAGCTGTTGGTCGGGCATGAAAAGATCAGCAAGGGCATTTTCCTTGGTGTAGATCGCGTCAATGCGTGGAGGTGGGGCCGGTTCCAGCTCATAGAACTCGTTCAAAACCTCCATCACTTCGGGACGTCGATCGATGCGGCTAAGGGTCTGAATGGGCAGGCGGACGTCCGTCGGCATATCGCAGCGCTCGTTGCTGAGCCACTTGATCTTGCGGAGATGGACAAATGGGGCAGCCTCAGGATCGTGGATGTAAACCGAGTCCACGATACCGTGTCCCAGAACGGCTTTGGTTCCAAGCTTGGCGAAGATGCGATCCCCGGGTTGCATGACCTGGGCGAAGTCGTGAAGCATCTTTCCAACCTTCGCCGGCCCAGATTCAGGATGCCCTTCCTTTACCGCTTCGCGGAACTCATCGCTTGAATTCAGGGCAAAGAGGTCTCCGGTTTCGTTCCAGCCGATTCCAGCCTGTTGCTTTGATCTGAACTGATCCCACTGGTCTCCGCCCTCACCTGGGGCGATTAGCCAGACCGGTCGGTTTCTTTGCTCGACGACTTCGCGGTCAGGCAAGCCTTCGCGAAGGACCCGCGGTCTCGCCTCAGGCCGCATAATTACGTTGTAGAGTTCGGGGTAGTGATTGCCTGAATAATTGCTGTTGTTCCAATGCGCGAACCGAGCCGCTACGGCGTCCAGCGCGGCTTCGATGCAATGCCAAATGTCCTCTTCATCAAGCAAACTGAAATCAAACCAGCCCAGTGAGTAGGAGAGTCCATCGATGGGTTCTTGGAAGGTGGAAGTCTTGGTTCCTTGCTCAAAGAGCAAATTCTCCGATGGAAGTAACAGCTGACATTTCCCATCTTCCCGGAAGCTGAAGACAGCCCAGTTACCGAAGAGGATTCGGAGCCGAGATCCTGAGGGTCGGTAGGTCGTGACAAGTCGTGCATCCCGTTCTGCTGAGTCCCCTTGTAGGCGGGTGATGACGCGCTTCATCGTGTCCAGTTTCCGGTCCGCCGTCTTCGAGTCCGGAAAGAAGCTGTTGAACGGAGAGCCGAACTCACTTTCGTTGCCCTCCGACTCCTCTTCGTCCGCCTCGTCTTCGGCGTAAGGAACCATGCCCCAGATCACGGACTGGATGTCGGTCGCATCATTTGGTATCCAGGGCTTACAAAGGTCCCAGAAGGGCTCAGCAAATTGCATGAGAACGTGGAACTTTTGAGGGTCTGGTCTTCCCTGTGGAAGCGTCCATCCTAGTTCCTCGGCGAGTACTCGATAGTAGTAGATTTTGATCGGAAAGAAGATCCTGGGATTGAATGCCCAGAGTGTTACCGAAAGAGCGTCCCAATTCAGTTTGAGGCCGTTCTTCCAAGCGGCTTCAAAAGCCGGTGCGAGGCTCTCGGGTGAGCCTGTCCCTTCACGAGCTGCCTTGGCGCATGCGGCGAGTATCTTTGTCACCACCTTTCCATCATCGCCGAAGCTCGTTGCCCATGCGCGAAAATGAACAAGGTTCGACGTGACGGTAGACTTGAGTGCTTCCAATACCTCGAGGCCTTTTCCGCGGGTGAGGGCTGCTTCTGCCCGATCAATGCCCATCCGCTCATTCCATTTTGCCAAAGCTGAACGTTTATATTTGAGTTCACTTTCACCAAATTCTCCTGACTTGGAAAAGCTCTCGAAATGAGGATACTCCTCTTTGAACCGCGCAATGAGGAAAGACCTTTGGTCTGTAGTGAGGTGGAATCTTGAATGCATGGCTTTCGTTGGGCTGGGACGCGGCAGAGAGACTGAGAATTTGGTCGGAGATCGAATGGGCAGTGGAGCTTCTAAAGCCAACTTGCCCTACGCTCGTGAGAGAGCCGCTGTGGGAAGCCGATGGGGAAAGGCTTGAAGTCCTGCTTGCCGACGGGAGGGCGGTCGTTCGATTGAAACCGGCGAAGTGCTTGGAAATTGATCTCGGCGATCACGAAGTAGTCGTTCTTTCCGCCCTTCACCCGGATCAGGTCGCGTTCGTAGTGCTCCTTCATGGGACCTCGCAGCCGGGTGTCGCCGTAGCGCCGGTTGTTGGCTTGGGCGATGTAGGCGTGGACATCGTGGGCCGCCGATTCCACCAGGGCTGAAAAGGTATCGAGGTCGGAGTTCCACTCCGGAACAAACAGCGCGTCCACTTGGCCTTGGAAGCGCAGCCGGTTGGCAATGTCCGAAAGCTCGCTGCAGATCAGCACGCCGAAGCAGAAATCCGCATGCATGTAGACGGGGCGGTCAGGGGCTCCCTTAGTCCTCTTGGCAAAACGCTTTCCGAACGTGTCCTGAAGTTCCACGAGTTCCTTCCAGGCAGGTGCCTGTTTCGGCTGGAGCACGACGAAGTTGGTCAGGTACCCGGGGTAGTCGCTCCGCAGCGCGATGATGGCCTCGTTGTGGAGATTGCCCGCATCCAGAGGATCAGGCCGGTACTCGACGCCACCGATCAATGAAACTCCCCGGTCGAGGAGCTTCTTCGCCATCGAGTGCATCCATGGTCGCGGGATCGCCAGCTCGGGAAGGATCACGTAGTCCGGCTTGGGCTTCGACTTCGCGGCTCTGTTGAGCAGGGTGTGAAGGTTTCGGTAGCGCTCCAGCGAAAGATCAGGCGCTCCGCTGGCGGCGGCCTTGAACTGCTCGTCCGTGACTTCTAGGCTCGTCAGGACGACCTTCGGGTGCTCGGTGCGGCGCAGCGGGACGAAGTAGCGCTCGGGACCATCAGCACGCAGAGGATCCGGATAGACGACGAAGCCGGGGTTCTTGGGCATCCAGACTCCTCGAAGACCTCGGACGACTTTGGAGAACAGCTTCGGCTGGGTCAGCAATTCCGGTGCCCGGGCCGAAAGAAGCGCGACCGGGACAGGCCGGACAGCAAAGGCCACCGCCGGCCAGTGGGGAACCGGGAGGCCGCTCGCTGCCACCAGAATGTCGATGGCTTCGAAAGGCAGGATCTCCCGGATGGACTTGTCCCTCGGCGTGGGGCGGAAGGCGGTTTTCAGCGCATGCGAGGAGAACCAGTGATGCGCATAGGATTCCTTTGACCAGTCCGTGATCAGCAAGGCCTCGGAGTTTTCGCCAATGCTCCCCAGGCTGTAGGGGCGGGCAGAGGGCAGACCGAATACTTCCCTGACCCGCTTGAGCACCGGCCGCAGGTCGGTTGATGCCACGCCACGATTTTGGAAAATCACCTCCGCGAATCGCTTGCCGAGATTGCCCATGGCCTCGGCAAGCTGGTCTCCCTTGAGGACGGATTCTGGGTAGGAGGTGGTTCGAATGGTGAGTATCAAATCCCTGATCCCGTCCAACAGCGCTTCGGCGCGATCCCAGTCCCGGCACGAGATCATCACGCTGAAAATCCGAGGCAGGTACCGGGAGAGGTCAAAGAAGGTCACCGGCGAAATCAGGTGGCGCTTGATGAGTCCGTAGAAGTGGTTCCGCAGTTCCTGCCACGAGTTCGCCTCCACGTCCCGGGCGTGGGCCTCAATGTCTCCGAGAAGAAGCGCGAATCCGGACCTCCGCAGCGTAACAGCATCGGCCTTGCGCAGGGCGTCCGTTTGAAGCTGTGCGTCCGAATTGACGAGCAGGGCGCGGCTGGCCATCCCACCTTCGGTGGTCGGCAGGCTAGGCAGGTTCCGGTACTCGCTTCCTTGGGATCGGATCTGCTCCTCGATTGGGTTGATCAGGTCGAGCCCGTGGTCGCCTTCGAGTTGAAAGATCTTCTGCTTCGCCGTGACGAAGAGTAGCTCGGAACCAGGGACCGATGGGTGGTAAGGAAGGTTCACCTTCAGCGCCTTTCCCTCGTCGGGCGTTTCGACAAATTCGAGGACCGGGTTCAGCCTGTCGGCGATCTCCCGCAATAGGGTCTCTCCGTCGTCGTGCTCCTTCTCTTGGCGGATGACGAGGATGACATCGTCCACATAACGGCCGTAATAGCATGGGGTCAACTCCCGGACGACGCAGCGGTCGAACTCCCGCATCAAGCAGTTGGCGATCACGCTGGAGGCCGTGAGTCCCACCGGGACGCCGGTGGCTGGGCAACCGAATTTTGCGGCTGCCGCGGCGTTCCAGGTGCTGAAACTGGCGAGCAAGAGGCGGGTGAACGTCACATCGTCTTCGCTTTGGTAAAACGAGAGCTCGTCGGCGTAGGCCGGATGAACCAGGAACGACGCGTCCACTCGGTGGTAGAATCGCTTGAGGTCCATCGTGATAGCCGCGATCCGGTGCCCTTGCTTCAGCTCGGACTTCATGGCCTGAAGACCCCGGTTCCGCCACTGACCGTATGCCACGAAGTACGGGGCGAAAAGATTGGGCGATCTCCAGTTCAGCCTGCCTGGAATGCCGGGGAGAAGTCCTTGCTTTGGCCTCCATCTCCGCAAGCGGCTCCCCATGGCATGGCGGACATCGAGCTGATCGTCATGGATGCTTCCCACCTTCAGGACCCACAGGGCGGAAACTACCATGTAGTCCACGGTGGCATCGATTACCGGACGGAACTCGGCCTTGGCGAGGCCGTGGAGGCGGATGTTCTTCGCCCACTGCCCCAGCGGATTGGAAGACTCGCAGTGAATCTTTGAATCGCCGTTCGTTCCATCCGGCGGCGTTATCGACTTCGGGATGCAGGTGACCGCACCGATGAAGCCGATGTCGGTGGCCCAGACCGAGCGCTTACGGTTCAATGCCTGAAGCAGCCGCCGCAGATTGTTCGACAGATCCTGTTCGTAGAGGGCGAACTTGAGCCCGTGAGCGCAATTCGTGTCCGAGAAAGCCTCAGTTTTCGCTTTCCGATATGCCTGATAAACTTCGGAGAGCTTGATGTAGTCTTTGTCGGTCCAAGGCATGTGCTGAGGTTATCGGGAGGATGATGAATTTAAGCGTCGGGGCGCTGCCGCTTGAGCATCGAATGAATTGCTGAGAGCGACTCGTCGGGGCATCCAACTGGTGACTCGATCCGGAGTGGGGATCCGAGGGAGAAGAAGCGGGCGTTCATCTGCCGTATAGTGCGAAGACGATGCTGGCGCCAGTTGGGACAGCGAATAGGATGCTTTGGGGCTAACAAAAGCGCCACGGCCAAGAAGATCGCTTTCTCTGGGACTTAGTTGACGATCTGAGAAATGCAGGGAGGAAGTCATTATTTGTGAAGCCCAGACCGCGTGAGATTACAAGCTCTCAGCTTGTAGCTTTCAAGAGCCCGACATGTCGAAAATCGTCAGCGACGGCTTCTTGGCGGACAGAGCTTGTTTCAAAACTCTTGAGTCCGACTACCCCTCCGGATGAGCTGCCCTCGAAGGTGTCCAAATAGAAGGTCGACATTTGGTGAGACTCGCGGCACTCAAGGTAGTGAAGGAGGGGACGGAAGAGATGGAGCTGTCCTTGTCGGTCACGGAGGTACAGGCTTTCGGACTCAAGATCGGATCGCGTGGATTGATCCTCTCTTAGCTGGGCCAATGGATTGTCACCCGTGAGGTCCCGGTATTTGAATCTCGTGAACTTCCGGATTGAGTCAAATCTGGTTTCGGTAAGATACATCAGGCGGTAATCCGTGAGAAACTCAGTTGCTCGAAACACCACCTCAAGTGCTTCCTCGGCCTCATCCAAGAGAGCTTGTGAAACATTTGAGGAGGCGATTCTTCCGTGGCTGTCATCGTTTCGCAGATCCATAAGCTTCCTGACATTGGGCTCCCATTTGTCGCCTGAGCACAACTGCGCGACCTCGCCGAATGCAAGATCACCTTTGTGGTTTCGAAACTCTTTTCGCCCATTGACCTCTTTGATTATCGAAAACCAGTCTCCAAAGTTTGTCCCACTTCTCCTTTCGGATAGGCGCTTCGCGATTTCGGAGGTGCACGATAGGGTTTGGTTGGCGGTGCGACTCATCAGCACTGCAATCAAAGCGACAAAGCATGTGTGCCCTTCGGCAGCCTTCAAAATGGCTTTCAAGCGATGGTATCGGTCTGGTCCTGTCACTTGGAGTTGCCTCCAGACGTAAGCGAGCGAGTGAGGGAACTGGGTGCGGATGCGATAGTCCAGTTCCTCTACCTGTTCCCCGGCGCGATGGCGTTGCCTGGCAAGCTGTCCTGCTTGCAGCAACCGGCGGCGTGAGCCCGAAGCAGTAACTTCCTCGATGATCGCATTCGACTCTCTGTCAATTTCGGCGATCCACGCATTGAAGGCCGCCCGAGCCTCATTCAGTCGTTGAATTGAAGTTACGAGGTCTTCGTCCGCCAACGGCACAGGGAATTCGGCGAGGATGTGGGAAGAAACTTGGATGTCCGCGGCAAGTGTCGGAAGCGATTGCTTGGCACGCGTCAGTCGATATCCAAGAGGCGATCGTAAGTAGCTGAGCAACACTTGTCGCTGCGCAGCGTTAAGGGTCGGCTGAGGTCTCACGACAATAACCTGCGGCCCGAAGGCGATGGCTCGCCCATCGCCCTCAAACACTCCGACTGGCAAAGCACCTCCATCTCTGAAAACGCGTGGGATGCAAAAATCCCCTTCCTTGAGGAAGTTTACCCGAAGAGAAGGGCTATGCTGGATCCGGGTGTCGGACAAGTCGACGTGCCCAGCAAGAGAAATGTCTCTTCCGTTAATGTAGGGGAACCCCACTTGGCCTTCCTCTTCTGAGCCGGGGCGGCAGGGTTGGTAGCCTAGTAAGATGTCGGCCACAGATGACAATGTGACCTTCGAGCCCAGAGAACCTATCTCGGCACGGAGCTTTACGGTTTCCTCGGAATAGTAGTCGTAGCTGCATGGATATCCAAGGTCCAAAGGCCCCTGATAAACATAGCCGTATCGGGTCTTTCCAGCCGGCTGTTTCAGCAGTCGCGCCACATCGGCTGCTATTCGTTCCGGGCCGTCTGAGAGTGAGCCTGCTGTAATTTTCAGGAAGCGGATGGGGCCCGGCGTGCGCTGAAGAACTACGGTTGTGAGCTGTAGAGCGGCGGCATCGCCGAAGCCAATCTCGCCCGAGAAACTGTCGTGACAATGCTCTACAATAAGGGCGCTGTGGGCAGGGAAGAAATCTTGCCTCCAGCTGCTGGACTCCAACGAGCTGGTGAACTGAAAAGGCGCGAGAAGAATCAGGCATTCGGCCTTTGAATCGTCCCCGAGAGCTGTCTCGGCGAGTAGCTCGGCTACACTTCGGTGGCCATGCCGCGCCCTCCATCCACTCGGGTAGAGCTTGCTCCCAAGAAAAGGAGGGGCCGCGAATACGCACCGCGCTTCACTTCTGAGCATGACCTCACGAGCATCATGAGCGAAATGCTCAATCCCGCTTAGGACGCTGACTTCTGTGTAATCAGGCAGGAATCCTGGGGGGAATGTTGCTGTCCCGGATTGAGCTTTGTTGCTTGGATGGTCCGTGTCCGAAACGAGTCCGAGGATCTTAGGTGAAGTTTGCGTGGTTACGGCCTTGCATACGGCAGCAACTAGATGGGCGTAGTAGTTCATTCCGAATAGGGGACGAAGTAGCCACTCCAGGAAAGAGGATCGCTCATCAACTGAGCTCAGGTTTGGTGCCGGCATTGTTCCGGCGTCTGGCATCAAGGTGGTGAAGACCGGACTCACATTGGCAGCAGGTTCGAACTAGGATCGGGAGCCGAAAGATCCTTGCGGAGGAGGAGACCTTCCTCTTTCGCGGCATCAAGCTGAAGCCGGACCGCTTCGGAGTTGCGGAGGTTCTTTGGAGGGGGTGTTGTGGTGGTTAGGACATATTGGAACGGGCAGCTGCCTCTGGAAGTGAAAAGCTGGTCCAGTTCAAAAATGAATCGGATGAAACTGTGGTAAAGCCTCAGCCCCAGGTCCGCCTCACGAGGGCTGTCGTGAATCATAAATCCGGGGAGCCGGGAGCGCTCCGAAAAGGAATTGAAAAGAAGGCAACTTATGTCCCCAAGCAGCACGGCGAGGGTTTCCATCGCTTCGCCGCTCATCGTGCCTTTCTTCGTGATCTGGAAATTCAGCTCCCGGTCTTGGAACCGAACCGCACCATCGTAGGCGGGAGAGGGTAAGACGCGCTTGGCGGAAGAAGAATAGATGAGCGACAACAGCTCGCGGTTCTCGTCGTGCTCGACGATCATCTGGTTTAGTGAAGCCTGCTGCTGAGCGATGTCCGCTTTGAGTTGTTCGATCTCCAGCATTCGGGCTGCAAGCTTCTCGAACTTCGCGGGGCTGTTGAATCGCTCGGTCCAAGTCGTTAGTTCGGCAAGGGTGTCCTTGAGTTGCTTAGAGGTGCGTTCAAACTTGTCTGCGGATGCTCTTAACCTGTCGATCTCCTTCGAGATTTTACGAATTTCCGTCTCCCTCTTTTCCAGGTCGGATTGCAATTCCTTGATCTGGGAGTCCACTTTTGCAAGTTCGGCGGTGCGGGCCTTCAACGCCTCGGCATTCTTCGTTTCTCCGCGCGAGACCTTCTCCGACAGAATTGCTTTCCGGTCCTTGACGTGCGCACATTCGCCTATCAGCAGATTCCCGAATGGACAAAGACGGAGCTGGTTTTGCTCGATTTGGGTTTCTTCTGACTTGTCCCTGTCTTGAGCGGATCGGAGTTCGCTGGTGGCTCTGGTGTCCACTCTGAAGATGGCCTCCAAACCCTTGATGCTTGCCCTGAGGCCCGCGGCTTGCTCCTGCTTTGCCAGAAGCTCATCTCGCTTGGTGGTCAAACGGGATTCGTCATCGTCCCTCTTCTCGCCCTGTTCGTAGATCGCCTTGCTCGTCAACCTCGTGAGGTCGGGAAAGAGATCGTCGCCAATAAGAGGGGCCGCGGCAATCTCCGCTGCGTTGCTGGGGAGAAGCTCGCTCAGATCGCTTCGCAGCTTGGTAGTGAAATATTCCTGCCAGAACTCGGGTTCGCGCTTTGCGCGCTCCAATTCGGCTTCGGCAGTTGCGAGGTTCCTAGTCTTCTTGGCGAGGCCCTCTTCGGACGCGAGTTCGTTGGGCAGGAAGAGTCCCAACGCGACGCGCATCACGAAAAGAGGATCTGACTTGGGAAAGCGGAAGGTGGGCCAGTCCGATTCGCTGCGAGAAGACCGCCAGTCGTGGATGTTTTGGAAACGCGCCTCCTGATCGCGGGTCGACCAAGCAAGCAGGTGGCCCCATTGGATAGGCTCGTTTGTTCGAACGACAGTGCCGGTAGCGAAGTCGTCGAGGAGCTTGTCCAAGCCCAACTTCGCTGGGTAGGTATCCTGAAAAGCGACTTCACCCCGGTCCGTAAGGATCTGCTCAATCGTGCCGCCTTTTAGTACGTAGGAGTTCCGGTTGTCGCCGAGAGGGCGAAGCACTGCGAAGAGCTGGTCTTTTACGTAGATCTCCGCGGCAACATAGCCTTGGGGGAAAGATTGCTTGATCGCTTGGGTATTAGCTTTGTTCGAGAAGGTCTTCTCTCCCAGGACATAACGGAGAATTCTGCAGAAGGTAGTCTTGCCGGCGCTATGGCCCGCGATGTCACCGCTGTCCTCTTCAGATTCGGGTTCTTCGGCCCAGATGATGTTGAGCCCTCTGCGAAGGGTAATGACCTCACGGATGTAGTCCGGCTCGGGAATGATTTGCCGGAGGAGAGCGATCTTGTGAACCCATACGTCAGGAGACTTTTTGACGGGTGATGTCGAGATCTGGGTAAGGATGCTCATGGCGGGAGGTCAGTTAGATCAAAGCATAAGCTTGGGCATGAATGTCGCGAAGCCGGCGAAGCGCTGTTTGCTTTGCGGGGCTCAGGTGAGCTTGGCCTCGAATTTCGTTCAGTTTCCGGACTACCTCAAGGGCTAGCCCGGCGAGCGCGCTGCTTGCCGGCGGTAGCGTTTCTTGAACTGACGAGAAATCGGTGTCCTTCCGGATCATGCGTGGATTATTCAGGTCGAGGGAAATTGCTCTTCGGTGCTGCAGATAGTGGACGCAGTCGGACCATCTCAAGCCATCGTTATTTAGGCCCTGTCGTTCGCTTTCGATCGTGCTAAGCAGCGTTCGGTTGGCTGCGGTAAGTCCCGGTTGAAGGAGGGTATCGCAGAGTTCAATATCGGAGACTAAGATCAACGCGTCCAGATGATCTGAGGCAGGCAACTCTTCGCTCCATTCAAGCATTCCCAAAGTGAGGGAGCAAACAAGCTGGTCCGCCGTGGTTGCCGGGTATGCGGACCCAAACGAAGCGACGCTCGGCGCTGCGAGGGCTGGCGTAGTTGGGAAAAGTTCGAGATCGTTAGGGAGCTTGCCGCGGGTCTTCTTGGCTGGCCTCCGGATAGGTGCAGGTTGTGAGTTTTGTTCCTCGGCAGCCCGAGTGTGGTTGAGTTTGAGGAGGCGAGTGAGGAGTTCGCGGCGGGCGGTGGGGTGGACGGTGAGGCGGATGCGGTCGTTTTCGGGGAGGAAGTCCTGTTCGTAGAAGCCGTGGTGGAGGGCGATGGCCGGGCCGTCGGGGCCTGACTGGTGCCAGCCATAGGCGGCGAGGACGGCTTCATCGAGGCGGATGTGGAGGCGGCGGAGTTCTTCAATGGCCTCGCGGGCCTGGTATTCGTCGCGGAGTCCGACGACGGTGTGGAGTTCGGGCGGGACGTTCTCCTTGGTTAGCCAGTCGGCGGATTTGCCACGCTTGGCGTAGAGCTTGGCGAGGCGAGCTTCGAGGTCCGGGGCGTGGAAGAGGTTGTAGAGGTCGGTGAGGCCGAGCCAGAGGTCCTGCATCAGGCCGCGGCGGTATTCGTGATACTGTTCGCCGATGGCGTCGAGGGCCTGGAGCGTCGGGTCGTCGGCGTGCTTGCGGCCGGGGCGGATCGCAGCCGGGAACGGGAAGGTGAGGAAGCAGTCCGTAGGTGAGTATTGGAGGTCCTGCTTTAGCGACATGCTATACCTTCGTGCCCATAGTTCATGAACCGTGGATTGCATCACCGCGTATCGATTCCATCGGTCGTCGGTCAGCACATAGACGTTGTTGCTGAAAACCAAATCTGAAGAGCATGCTGAGAGGTTTAGATATTTGGTTACACGTGCAGTCCCAAAGCAGCGCTCAAGTTCGAGCAATCGAGCTGTCAACTTGCGGCGAGGTTCGCCGTACTGCCACCAACGTTCTCTGTAGAGTGCCCTGTTGTCCTTCTCGCGAACTGGCTTCACCAAGTTGCGAACTCGCTCAAAGGCGGACGCGTATTCAGCCGCTTTCGCTTGAGGCCAATCGAAGAAGTTGATGATCCGACGTCCCGTTCGCTGATCGGGATTATTGTTAAGTTCCTGGCCGTTGATGATGGGGAATATTACCTCCCGGCATCGTTGGTCGACATTGAGTAGTTCCTCCGCTTCGGTTGAATTTAAGAGGAAGCCATCACCAAGGAAAATTACTCCTTGGAAGATGCGATCCTTGTTTTCAGCAAGTTGGATTGGTTCGCCCGTTGCTGCGGTGTCTTCGAAGAAGGAATTAATGGTGGACACCTCTCGGTCGTCTAGAGATCGCGGGCCAGTCCATTCTCCTTTATGAAGCGCAAGCAATGAGACAATGACCTTCGCTTGTCCTGGCCACTTCGCACCCCTCACAGCCATGTTGATTTCAGCTCCCTTCGCTATTAATTGGTCCAGCCCATCTCGACGATTATCCCCATCTTTGATTGAGTTTGTTGTGATGATTGCAGCAAATCCACCGGGACGAATGATGTCGTAGATTCGCCGCAGGAAGAACACGACCAAGTCGCTGAGACCTGTGGGAGCATATTCCCACTTCACCCATTCGCAGAAGTTGTGGCCGTAGTGTCCGCTGAGGGCCTGCCCGCCAAGGTAGGGAGGGTTTCCGAGAATCAGATCGAAGCCGCCAGCATCGACGATGTCCCAGAATTCAATGAACCAGTGGGCGAAGCTCTTGCGCTCGGCGACAATTTTGACGGCGTCGATTCTATCGGCATAGGCCTCTTGATCGAAGGGCTCAACACCGCCAATCCACTTGCAGAAGAGGTCGTGGGTGATGTGCTTCCCCTCGTATTGGAAAGTCTTGGAAAGGTAGAACTGGGCGACTTGGGCGTCGGCGAGAAGCCGTAGATTGTCCAGCCGCTCGTCGTTGCGGAACTTCTCGTATTCTTCGCGACGATTGTAGTAGTCGGCTGCGTCGTGTTCCTCGGTGTTCTCGAAGTTGCGGTAGGCTTGGTCGAGTGTGTCGATGTCCTCGCCACGGTCGGCGAAGCGGAGGGACTGCTGGCCCCTGCGTTCTTCCTTGTTGCGCTTGCGGAGCGATGCGGCGAGTTCCTTATCATCACCAGTGAGAGTCTTGAAGGCTTCGTCGGGGATGCCGCGCTCGAGTTCGGCGCGGTGGGCAAGGCCGACGATGGCGTTCCCGCACTTGATCCGATGGTCGAGGAAGGAGAGTGGCTGGCCGGGGACGTGGGCCTCCAGCCAGAGGGCAACCTTACACAACTCGACGGCGAGAGGATTGAGGTCCATGCCGTGGATGCAGTGGCGGATGACGTCGCGGATGGCCTCGCGCAGGGCGGCGGGGCTGGGTTGCTCGTCCCCAGTGCGGATGATGGAGAGTTCCACGCCGATGCGCCGGGCGGCGGCGAGAAGGATGTGGCCGGAGCCGCAGGCGACGTCGCAGACCTTGAGGGCGAGCAGGGCTTTCGCTCGGTCCCCGGCGGTTGCGTGCTTTTCGTGGATCTCGCGGATGAGGTGCTCCAGCGAGTGCTTGAGGAGGGGCTGGACGAGTTCCTCAGGGGTGTAGTGGGAGCCGGTCTTGGAGCGTTCGTCGCCCTTGGCAAAGCGGAAGACGAGTTCGTCGTCGTGGATGTCGATGGCGGGCTCAAACTCCAGTAGGCCCTGATAGACGGAGCCGAACTCCTCGACGTTAAGCGCGGCGTAGTTGACGCGCATGCGTTGGCCAGTGTCCGGATGCTTGAAGAGGGTGAGGCGGCGGAGGCAACCGAGGAGGGTGGCGTTGTCGAGCGTGGCGCCGGCGAGAGGACCGAGTGAGCGGGAGTCGAAGAGGTCGCCGCCGAGGGGATCGATGCCAATCTTTTTTCCGGAGCCGGATTCGTCGAAGAGCCGGAAAAGGGCGGCAAGGGCGAGCCATGCGTCGGTGTGGCGCGCATCGGCGAAGTGGCCGTGCTCTGAGAGGCGACGGAGCCGGGCGAGGGCGTAGCAGCAGTCGTAGATGTCGCGCGCCCGGCGCGGGGTGTCCGGAGGGTAGATGAGGCCCCTTTCCTCGATGACCATGAGGAAGAGGAGTCGGTAAACGAGCCGGAGCAGGTGCTGGTAGAGGTCGCGGGAGAAGGGCTTCTCGGTCCCGGCAGGTCGGGCAGCGGCGAGCTGGCGAAGGGACCCGTTTTCCGGGTGATTCAGGAAACCGTTGGCGAGGTCGAGGACGATGCTTTTGACAGCGTTGCTGAGGCCGTCGCGGATGCGGGAGCCGTCCTCTAGGGAGTCCTGATGGTAGTGCTCGATGATCGACTCGCCGGCGGCCTCCATGCGGACGGGCATGCGGGATGCGTGGAGCAGGCGGTAGAGGAGGGCGAAGTCGGCGAAGAGTTCGTCGGTGAAGATGCGCTCGAGGTCGAACTCGATGAAGGAGAGCTTGATGAGGCGGGAGGAGTCGCGGAGCAGTCGCAGGGTGCGGCCGTTCGTGACGAGGGCGTAGAGGTGCTCGGTGAGGTTGAGGTATTCCTGGACCAAGCCGTGAGGGGACATCCGCTGCTGGCCGGGGATGCGGACGTCGAGGGTAGAGCGGTCGGGCTTGATCGAGAGATCGGTGTGGTTGGGCCCGATGATGTGGATGGGGAAGCCGCCGCGGGTGTGGTCGCGGTGGGAGATGGCGTAGGTCTTGCCCGCGAGCGTCTCGCTGTCGGCAAGCTCGGTCTGGTAGCCAAGCAGGCCGAGGAAGGGGACCATGAAGAGATTGCGCGTCTCGGAGGTGCCGGAGGTGCCGGGTCGGAGGCGGTCGAGCCGGCCTTGGTAGGCAGTCCAGAAGGCGCGCGCGGCACCCCAGGCCTCGGCGATGTCGTCCTTGACCTTGGAACCGGTAGGCAGGCCGAAGTCCTTCGGCGACTGGCCGGATTTGTCGCCGCGCTCGATGGCATCGAGGATATCGCCGGTCAGAATGGCACCTTCGATGCGGATGGAGGGGTGGTGCATGGCTATTTACTGGCTCCGACTGAGTTTCGCGTCACCGCGCTGAATCCCAGATCCTTGAGGTATTCCGGATACCGGGCGACGAGTGCGGTGTGGCAATGGTGAACCAGGAACACGATGTCTGAGATCACGTTTGTTGCAGTGCCGGTACCGTTGAGCGGTTGAGGTTTCACCCGAGGCCGATCACAGTTGTGAATGCAATCGTGGCGACGTTGGAAGATCACCTCGAAACGCGCTTCGAGCTGCTTCGTCGCTTGATCGATCACAGTGTTTTTCGCGTTGCCAGGACTGAGTGCTGCGAAGGCGGACTTGGTGATGGCAAATAGCCGTGAATTAGACTTTGGGTCCAGAATCCAGGATTCAATACGCGCTTTTCCAAATAGCTTGTTAGTCGACGGGAAAAACTGATTGAACAGTGATCGAATCTTTTCGATGGCAAGTACATTGTCTTCCTCGATAAGCTCTCTCGCCGCCATGCGCCAACGCCATCCGTCGCTTGGATTTGTTCTAATCACTGTTGCGACTGGAACTTTGAGATTTTGGAAGCGATCGGGGACAGATACCGAGGACTCTGCCTGCATGGCACGCAGAGTCCTCGCGATCAAATCTCCGAAGGCATCTGAGAAGTACGCGTCCAGTGCCCCGACCCCAAACATCCAAGCAGATCGGCAAAGATCATCCTTCAGCAAGCTGTCGGGAAGAGTTCCAGCGTGAGTGAGGATTGCTCTTGCGCGAGCAATATCCTCATCGAAGTGCTTCTTAGCGGTTTGAAGTACGATGGAATCTTTTGGCGGGGTGGGAGGGGTCATTAATCGTGTGGGTTTAATTCGCAGGAATGAGGATTCCCGGTGCGCCTGGGGGAGATGGAATCGCAAGGAAGTCGAGAAGACTTTGAGTGTAGTCCCCTTCGGTAATGGTGTGCCATTGACAAGGCCTCGAGCCCGAAAACGAGTCGTGAAGGGCTTGAGCTACCTCGTGATGGTCCCAATCTGATCCAAATGAGACGAATCCTTCGGCAAGGTGGATCGCGAGATCTCGGTTGTTTAACTTCATCGCGAGGTGACGAAGGATATTCGACGCTCCAAGTGCGACTGCTGCACCAGGACCGGAGTACCAATAACGAGTCATTGATTTTCCCTCTTTCTTCAGCCGTTCGAAGTTATCGCGCGGACTTGGATTGCCATTGGCAAATGCAAGGGAGAGGGGTGCCTCAAGGATCAATACCGCAGATTCTTTTGTGCTCATCCACCCGACGAGATGGTCCAAGCATTCTGTATGAGACAGCTTTTGTCCAAGACTTCCGGTTGCTGCGACACCGCAAGTCTTCCTGCCTGCTTTGGCGAATCCAACATCGACGGCGATCGAGGGCTGGTCGCGTAGTCGAGCGGCATCCTGCTGAGTGCAAATGGGAGAGAATCTCATACGATTGGTGGGGGGCTAAACGGGAAGAAGGACGTAGACGCCGAGGGTGTCCATTGGGAGAACGGGATAGACAACACCATAGCGCCGCTTGTTGACGAGGGCGGAGAAGCGTTCGTGAGCTTCAACGAGGTGTTGGGATCGGCCCTCGGCGAGGGCGTCGAAGTCCTTCCGGAGACTGGGGAGGATTTCGAGACGTTCTTCGATGAGGCGGGCTTTCCGCTCGGGGCCAAGGTCGCCGCCAGCGGTGGAGGACTGGAGTAGAGCGTTCGCCTCTTCAGAGGTGAGAAACGAGCTGTCGCCAGGGTCGCCGCGCCAGCCCCAGAGGAGCATTTCCTCGGCGACGAGCTGATGACCGCTGCCGGTGACCTTCTCCTCGATCACGTTGCGGCAGCGGAACAGGATGATCGTGGTTGCCGTCTCGACCGTAGGCGTGCGCAGCACTGCTGCTCGGGAGGCACCGCCTGGTTCACGAGTGATGCTGCGGGCGAGGACGAGCTGGCAGAGCTGCTCCACGAAGGGGTGGTTGCGACCCAGGTAGCGGTAGCCTTCCGGGGTGGGCGAGGTGAATGAGACATACAGTTCGGACTCGGACGGGAGCAGGCTGCGGGCGGCGGGAGGAAGATTGGCGTTATAGAGGCGGTAACCGTCTTTGGTGGTGTCGATCTGAACGCCGAACAGGGAGCGTAACGACTGCGTGACGAAGGTCTCAACCGCGGCAGGATTGCCGATGGCCCGGTCGGCCTCTTCGAGGTCCTGTTCGATCTCGTCCGGCTTAATCGCGTTCTGGGCGAAAATGGAGCGAGAGGTTTCTACCAGTTGCTTTGAGCGCTCGAACTTGTCGGAGACCTCGAGGTCGAGCTTCTTTGCCTCATCGAACTCCTCGAACGAGAACTCGATCTGATCGTCCTGACGTTTGGCGGATATCTTCCGGTCGGGATTGAGGAGTAGTGATTGGGTGATGGCGTCGATGACGCCCTTGCTGTCCTCGGGGAAGGGGACGTTGATGCCGGTAGCTCGCTTGATTTCGCGGACCTTGCGAAGGATCACATCGAGCACCACGCCGTCCACCGGGTTGTCCTTGGAGAAAAGGAGGTAGGCCTTCACCTCCTTGGCGGTCTGGCCGAATCGGTCGACGCGGCCCTCCCGCTGTTCGAGGCGGTTGGGGTTCCACGGCAGGTCGTAGTGGAGGACCGCGTTGAACAGGGAGTGGAGGTTGATCCCCTCGGAGAGGCAATCGGTGGCGATCAGCACGCGCTGCTTTGACCCGGCCATGGCGTCGATCCGGTCGCGGCGGAGGTCGTCCGGGTCCACGGAGGTGACCACCTGGATGTCGACCTTCGGGAAGTCCTTCGTGAGCAGGGTGCGAAGCTGGGTGCCGAGATAGTCGGCGGTGGGAATGTAGCGGCAGAAGAGCACCGGGTGGTAGCCTTGCTTCAGCCAGTCCTCGACGATGAGACGGGTGGCCTCGAGCTTGTGGTCGTGCTCGGCTCCCCCGAGTTCGGTGAGTTCCTTTTCGAACTCGCGCATCCGCTTCTGCTGATACTCCGACCAGTCGGTGGCCTCGACGAGTTCGGCGGGGGCCAGATCGGAATCGAGGCCGTCGGGATTGTCGTGGACGCGGTCGCCGGCTTGGTCGAGGTCCGCATCGTCCAAGTCGCCGGTGAGCCGGTCGCGGCGGTTCTGGAGCATGGCCATGCCCGCCGCCGGACTGGACATGATGCCGCGCAAGAGACCGAGAGCGGTCCAGTAGTGGACGCGCTGGTGTCGAGCGTCGCCGTCGCCGGCCACGAGCCTGCGGGCGAAATCAAGGACCTTGTCGAAGAGGACGGCGTAGCGTGGGGAGAGGTCGTAGTTGAACTCACCAGGATCGCGCTTCGGGAAGGGGGTAGTTTCTCCCAGCCACTTTTCAACGTCAGCGCGTCGGCGCTGGATGAAATGTTTGGCGAGTTCCCGACGCTGCTTCTGATCCGCGTGTGCGACATCGAGCATCTCGAACTGGCGGTCGAGCAGGCCGATGAGGGAACCGAACTCCTCGGGTTTGCCTGAGTGGGGGGTGGCGGTAAGGAGAACGAGGTGTTGCCCTGGCTTGTCGGCTAAAGCTCGCAGAAGCGCGTGGCGCTGCTGCTGTGAGGTCGCGGCCCCCTGAGGACGGGCGCAAGCGTGGGCCTCATCGACGATCACCAACTCGGGTGCTTCGGAGAGGAAGACCGCCTTGCGGTGGTCCGACTTGATGTAGTCCACCGAAATGATCTGGTAGGGATAATACTCGTAGACCGATGTATCGCCGTGGATCTCCCGATCGAGCCGGGCTTGGGTGTTCGAGCGGATGACCACGGCATCGATGCCGACCTTGTCGCGGATCTCCTGCTGCCATTGGTCGCAGAGGTGGGGAAGGCAGATGATCGCGAAGCGGCGGACGGTCCTCCGCTCAAGCATCTCTTTCAGGATGAGAAGCGCCTCGATCGTCTTGCCCACGCCGACGTCGTCCGCGACGAGGAGGCGGACCAGGTCCTGCCGTAGTGCCATGACCAGCGGAACCATCTGGTAGTTCCGAGGACGGAAGGACAGCTTGGCCAAGCAGCGAAATGGGCCAGCGCCATTGCGGAACGAGAGGCGGGCGGCATCGTTAAGCAGGCGGGCGTGGGCGAAGTTGCCGAGATCCGCGGATGTCGGCGGCTGGAAGATCGCGTCTGTAGGGTGGTCCGATCCCTCCGCGAGCGGGAGGTAGATGCCTGTGGTTTCCTCTTCCGAGCCACCCAGTGGCCTGAGAATGAGAAGCTCCGGATCGTCGGACGGTTGGACGACCCAGTCCCGGGCGCGGACGGTGACGAGGGAGCCGGGCTGGTAGCGTGGAGTAGCGGCGGGCATCAGCGCACTTTCTTGAAGATTTCTGGATACTTGGCGATAACGTCTTCGAGGGGGGTCTTGTAGTGCCAGACGATGACTTCATCGCCCTTGTCCTTGAGGGCCTTTCGCTTATTAGCGTCAGCAGCCATCACGTCGGCCAAGTCGTGCGGAGACCCGTCACAGAACACCCAAGTGTCTGGCTTATAGTGGAAATCCGGTTGGGCATAGATGTCGGTGCAATACTTCTGCCCAGTGTCCGGGAGCCGGAGGCCGTGCTTGTAGAGGTGGTCGAGAAACGGCTTCTCGGTGGACGAGTTCGGGTCGTATTCGCCGAGGAGGCGCTTGAATTGGTCGTCGTAGGACTCGGTGGACGATTTTACCTCGATGTGGCAGGATGCAAGACGGTCGAGAGCGTCGCGGATGAGGAAGCGGTCCAAGACGAGGTGATCCCGTTGGTTGTAGTAGCTGAGGAGGTCATCGTAGGAGGCCCGCTCCTCGTAGTCCTTGTCGTCATAGCGACAGATCTCGATAGCGCGCTTCACCACCGTCTGGAAGGCGTCGACGTCCGTAGCAAGTTGCGAGAGCACACCAAGGCTCCCTTCCGCAGCCTCGTAGAGGAAGATGTTGGGGCAGGCCGCCTCACCCATGCCAACAACTCCCAGCTCGGACGGCTCGATCTGATAGACCAGTTCGATTGCGCGTTTGAGGGCATATTGGAGCGAGAGCACTCCCGGCCCGTCGAGGGCGAGCCCCTTCACCGGTTCGATGTAGAGCGCGTCGGCGGTGGTATGGGTCGCGACGCGGACACGACGAATCTCATTCTCTGTGTTAGGTTGATCGGTGCTGGACTTCCAGAATCCCGTCACCAGATCGAGCGGGAAACCTTCCTCTTTCTTGCTCTTGTCGCCCAGGTTCACCTGGATCAGCCGTGCGGCTGGAATGCAGGAGAGATTGAGAAGTGCGTCCGAGCCGGATTTCACCTCGGCGCGGAGAACACGGGACATGTCGCCATCTGGCACCGAGAAGTAGGTCTGGATGTTGTAGCCGAGGCGCCGGCGCTCTTCTTCCTCGCAGGTGATGTGCTCGCGAGGCACGGCCTTTGCCTCCGTGAGAGGGAGGACATCGGGCAGATCCTTGCGGTGCTCGTCGGTGGTCAGGTCGGCGCTGGTGAACGGGCACTGGTCGAGAGTGGAATCGTTCTCGTCGAGCCAGTAGCCGGATGATGTGCACACCCGGACGGGCCGCAACTGGCTGGCGATCTCCGGGAGGATCACCTGGTTCACGGCATACTTGTCGCCGTTGTGGTAGATGATGTTCCCCGGGCCGAACTCGCGGAGCGCGATGAGCCTAGGGCGGGAAATGTAGTCGCCGCCGGTGGCATGTTCGTTGACGAAGACCCGAACTGGCAGGCGGGCGAAGTTGTAGCCGGGAAGGAAGGCCTCCGAGGCAAGGTAGCGAAACACGTAGAACTCAGTCATTTCCGAGTGACCGCCCTTGGAGTCGTTCTTCAGGAGTGCAAGCTGGGTAGTGGCTTGGTCGACCAGCCGCTTCAGATTCCGGTATTCCTTGCTCTGAGGAGTGTGGATCCCGGCGTCGAGATCCTTGGTCGCCCGTGAGAGTGTATTCCGGGCTTCCTTGTACATGATTCGCCAGCGATCAAGGGAGTGATTGAGGTCCTTGGCCAAGGCTCCTATGCGCGAAACGGCCCACAAGTCGGAGTGCCACGGTTCGGCCGCGAGGATGAGAGCCAATGGCCCAAGTAACTTATGAAAATCGGAGGCGATTTCCTGCTTCTTGCTCTCCGATACTGTGAGTGCTGAGACGATCTCGGGCCGGAGGGGGCAGCCGAGAAGATTCTCGTCGAGGACTTCCACCACCGAAGTGGTGACGCCTGGCAGTCCGATCTCGGAGAGCGCGAATGCCCTGAGGTGGGACTCGGCAAGTTCCTGATTCCGGAGGTCGATGCGTGGAGCCTCAACCGATCCGGCGACGAGACCCTCCTTGTCGTTGAAATAATGTCGGTCGTGCGGCGAGTAGGAGGAGCAGTAGGTGAAAACCAGGGCCGCCTGGCCACTCCGACCCGCACGACCACTTCGCTGAGCGTAGTTGGCGGGGTTCGGCGGCGCGTTGCGCATGTGGACCACGCTGAGATTGGCGATGTCGATGCCAAGCTCCATGGTGGGCGAGCAGAACAGGGCGCTGATGGACTCGTTTCGGATGCGGTCATCGTCGAGTTTCGGCGGAGCCTCTTCGGTGAACCAGTTCGCCCGAAATGCGTCCTCGCGCTCAAGCCGCAGGGAGTTGTTGAGCTGCCCGGTGTGGTCCTGGCCGATCAGGTTCTTCAACTTGGAGAAGTCCGTCTGGTAGAGGGCCTGGAAAAAGGAGTTGGGTTGCTCTTGGAATGCCTTGTAGGTGCGGACCTTGACCTCGTCGCGCCGCACGGTCGTTCCATCGCCAGCCTTCCAGAGTATCTGGTCGATCCGGAGACGGTAGACATCCGTTTCACCTCCCCCGGCGGCACGGGCTCTCAGTGTCGTGAGGTAGCCGGCGCTCACGAGTGCCTTGAGAAATGGAACGATGAACGCGTCCCAGTCCTTCTGGCCGATGGTCGCTCCGGTGAAGCAGGTCTGGACGAATTGCTTCACGAACTTCCCGTAGGCGCTGATCAAGCTGACCGAACTACTGCGTCGCAGGTCCTTCGGGTGGAGTTTTCCGATGCGGATGAAGGACGGAAGGTAAGCGTTGTCGCCCTCGAAGGTCCAAGGGTTGCGGAGCCTCTCGCCGAAATCCTTGGCCGCTTCCGCGATCTTATCCGGTTCGAGCAACTCCTTGCTGTGCAGGGCGTATTCGAGTCGGAAATGGTCGAGGGTGGTCCGGAGGAACTTCACCCGGTCCTCGACGTCCATATCGCAGACCCATGGCACGGATTTCCAACCGCTCTCATGGCCGGCGTTCTCCTTGAGCGATACGTAGTCCACCTCGAGGAGGGCACACTTTTCCAGGTTGGGAAGGATCACCCGCCAACCGCGACGGAGGTCGTAAATCGCCTGATAGAGGAGGTAGTTGTCGAAGGCCTGCTCAAACTGCTGCCGGACGGCCGGGAACGGATCGGGATCGTCGATGCGAGCGAAGCTGCGGAGGGGAAGCGCCAAGGCTTGGCGCACGCGGGTGCCCAACTCCTTGAAGGTTAAGCTGCCTGAGTCGGCCACCGCTTTCGCGATGGCGGCCCGGATGCGAACGACTCGGACGAAGTCGTTGAAATGGCCTGCCTGGAGGGCAGCGTCCTGGCGGTTGTCGGTGAAGCTGAGGAGCTTCTGATCCCTCACCGGGAATCCTTGGTCGTCGAGGCCTTGGAGGACGAGGAAGGAGGTGATGGTGGTGGAGGTGCTCCGGCCTTCGTTGCCGAGCGTGGTCAGCTTGGTCCGCTCATTGGTGTTGCCTTCGAAGAATAGGCCGGCGGTGGGATCGAACAGGAGCCCCTGCGGAGCGCAAGTCATGAACCAACCGCGGTAGGGAAGGTCCGAGGCGTTACCCATCTCGTAGTTTCCTTTGGAGTCGTAGGCGATCCGCTGGGGCATGCGACCGGCGTATTTGTTCGCCACACGTGTCCCGTGTTTCACGGATGTCGTGAGCCAAGCGGCGGGGAGGCTGTCGAGATCGGTGTCCGGATTCCAGATCTCGCTGCCACCGGGGATGATATACCCGATTTCGTAGCCGGATTCCGGTGTAAGCTGGTCGGTGAACTCCCGGGGAGTAAGACGGTGTTCTGTTAGGCTGGCAGTGACGCAGATGTAGGTGTGCCCGGAAGCCCGGCTGAAGACGTGAGGGAAAAGGAGCTTTTCAGACTCGCCGGGGGCTCCGTGGCGGACGCCGGGCTCCAACGTGATGAATCGAGTGCCGGCTGGTTCGAGTGTTGCGTAGACGGATCCCGTCTGGGCGAAGAATTGGTGTAGGCGGTAGGGGAGATAGGTGTAGCGTTTTCCTTTGGCTAGCAGATCGAGGTTGACGCGGCTGATCCAAGTAAGGAGGTCCTTGAGGTGGGTGGCGCACTGCACCGGCGCCGTGTCCGACGACTTCGCTAGGTCCGTTGCGATGTCAGGCAGGCTGAGGGGATGACCGCGTCTCAGTCTCACCTTGCCACCCTCCAAGATTTCCTCGCTGAGTGCGATTCGGTTCTCTAACCAGACGGCCGTGGCATGAGCCGCGAGCTTTTCCTCAGGCTGTGAGGGATCGACTCCGGCCTGAACTGCCGACCTCAGGGCAGTGGAATCGGGAACCGAGTTGTCGGGTGCCAAGGAGCGTGTGAGGGTTTCAGCGATGATCTGATCGGGCTCGAACTCTTCGCCGTAGATGGTCTGGGCGACGGATGCAATGGTGGCCTTCTGGTCGACCGTGCTGCCCTTCGACGCCATGGTGGCAGAGGTTCCGATCGAGGTGACGGCGTGCTTTGCCCTCCCTCGGATGCGCCGGATCAGCATGCTGACGTCCGCGCCTTGGCGTCCCCGGTAGGTATGCAGCTCGTCGAAAACGAGGAAGCGGAGGTTCCCGTAGATCGAGTCCCGGAGCGTCCGCTCGGCCTGCCGTGTCAGCAGCAGCTCGAGCATCATGTAGTTGGTGAGCAGGATGTCTGGAGGAGTCTCCAACACCTTGATCCTTTCCTCACGGAGAGTCTGGCCTGTGTAGGAGGCGTAGGTAAGGGGGAAGTCCTTTCCGGTCTGCTCTTTGTAGTTTCGAGCGAACTTTCCGAACTCTTCGATCTGGGAGTTGATCAGGGCATTCATCGGATAGACCAGAATCGCCCGGATGCCGGTGCCGTGGCCCTCCTTGAAGAGGTGGTTGAAGACGGAGCCGAGGTAGGTGAGCGACTTGCCGGATCCGGTGCCGGAGGTAACTACGAAGCTGCGGGGGGCGGCACCCAGCCGGATAGCCTCCACCTGGTGGGTGTAGAGCTGGTAGCCGCTGAAGACCTTCTCGACTTCGGGATGAAGCACTCCTTCTTCCACGAGATGCTTGACCGAGCTGCCCGGCTCGAAGGCGGGATTGAACTGGACCAGAGGTGCTGGCCAGAGCTTTCCCTTCCTCAGCTCTGTGATGACCATATTGCGGATGTCGTCATCCTGGATATCGATGAAGCTCTGGATGTAGTCCTGGTAGTGCCGGACGATCTGTTCGTGGAGCTGAAGGGTGTCCATGGAGGGAGGGGAGCGCTGCTAACAGGCTCTCGGGAGGCTGACCGAATCCGAGATCCTGACAAAAGTTAGGAAACCAAAAGGAGCCGGGGGAAGTGGATTCGTGGGAATCTTGGGTCGGGGTGGTGAGACAAGTGCGGTGAGAAGTGACTGCAGGTTCGCGCAATGAAGCCGAGAAGTGGCTGGGCTGGGGCGACTCTTACCTAGACGAGCTTATTCACGCTCTCACTGAGGCCCTCCGAACGCTCCATCATTGGCTAACACCTACCCAGCGTGGGCCGGAAAAGTCGTCCGAAGACTGCCGCCCATACCAAGGTCGCCTAGCGTCGCTTAAGAGCATTGAGGCGGGAGCGCAGGTGGGTCTGGTGGAAACAAAAGTTTCCAATGCCGGAGGGAACCGGCCCCCTTTCCAAAAGTGGCCGGAAAATGGCCGGAAGCTCCACCCCCTAACAAACTCACCTTTTGCAACTCCTTGAGAAAGAGATGGTGCTCGAGGGGGGGGCTCGAACCCCCACGGATTACTCCACTAGATCCTTAGTCTGGTGCTCAAAATCCTTCTCCCGAGTCGAATGGGTATTGGAATATCTAACAGATCGTCCCAGTATAGAGCGTTTTTCGCACTCGCGGTGAGGAATTCCCATTATTGGGATTCTTACAATGATTTAAACTAGAGTAAGTTGTGGATATCTGATTCCCATTGGGAATTTGTATTCCCACTAGAGAATGGCATGTAAGTGATTGATTGTGAATTTATTGAGATGCGATTTTAAGGGGTGGTTTTATTCTGTCTCGCAGGAAATCTCAGTTCCTATTTTCAGGCCCCACGGCTGGAGCAGAATATTCCCGCTATTTCGAGAGAGCGAGCCTTACTTTATTCAGATTTTCAACGGGTTGCGAATAAACTGAATAAAATCACCCTTTCGGCAATACCCATGGTTTCCGGGCTATATGAATCTGGAGGAAATGCGTTCCAGCTACGCCTTCCCCGGTGGCCTCCCGCGACGAGGATCCTTCCGGGCGTTCACAACCTACAGATTCACAACCAGCCATGGCCATCAAACTTATCGCGAACTACAGCAAGCGGCTCGGGCTCCCGGGCTACTCGTCCCATCAGTTCAGCATCGAGATCGAAACGGAGTTGGTCACCACCGACGATGTTCCTGCCGAAGCAGCCCGGATCTATGGGCTCCTTCAATCCAACGTCGATGAACAGATCCGGGCGACCGGCTTTGTTCCTCCCTCGGATTACGGGATGGAACAAGCCCCTTCCAACTCGTCGGCCAAGGGAGACAATGCATCCTCCGATTGGAAGTGCTCACAGAAGCAACGGGAGCTTATTGAGAACCTCGTCGCAGAGCATCAGCTCGAAAAGGCAGCGGTGGAATCGCTCGCCATGGAGAGATTTGGGAAGGGAGTCCGCCTCTTGAACAAGGTGGAAGCCTCCGGATTGATCGACGAGCTCATCGATACCCACGCAGGACATGAGCGGCCTTCGAACGGACGTCGCGGCAATGCTTACGCCGGGGTCAACGGGAACGGAGGCCGCCGATGATTGCGCTTTCTGATGTTCCCGCGGGAATTGCGTCTACGCTTCCGGAATACATCAGTCCCTCCGCAGCGAAAAGCTACCTGGCTTGTTCGCTGCGCTTCTACTTCGAGCGGGTTCTCCAGATCCGCAAGAGAACCACTCCTGCCCTCCACCTGGGGAAAGCCGTTCACGCGGCGCTCCAAGCATTTCACTTGGCCCGATGGAGGGGGACCGACGACTCGCCGGAGGTCATCGCGGGAGCGTTCGAGGATTCCTTCCTCAAGCTAGAGCGGGAAGAAGGTTCGGTGAATTGGAAGGAAGGGGAGCGGGAGAAATGCCGTCTTGCCGGTCTCCGCGTCGTTGCTGCCTATTTGGACAGCAGTGATGTTCCGAAGGCCAAGCCCCGCGCTGTAGAGGTGCCCCTGACCGAAAGTATCCCAGGGTTGTCGGTTCCATTGACCGGGACCATCGACTTGGTGACGGACATCTTTGCTCCGGTGGACTTCAAGTCGGCCGCCGCGAAACCCGATCCCGGTCATGCGGCCTTCGACCACGAACTCCAGCTTGTGGCTTACCAGCTCCTACTGGAGCAAGCCACGGGAGAACATCCGCCATCATTGGACCTTGTCTTTCTCGTGAAGACGAAGGTCCCGAAGGTGATCCGGATCTCTTCGCCGCCTGCCAACAGGAAGCGGAAGGACCGGGTCGTAGGCATGATCGATACCGCAGTCATAGGCATGGCAGAGGGTCGCTTTCACCCTCAGCCGGGAATGACGTGCATGTCCTGTCAATACCGCAACGAGTGCAAGGCATGGCCCGGCGTGATGGAAAGGAGAGCCGCGTGAAGCGATTCCTCCTCATTGCGGTCCTTGTCATGTTGGCCAGCGGATGCACGGACAGCAGGGCGGAGCAACAGCGAAGGGCAATCGAACGGGAGATCCAGGAACGGGTGGAAGCCCGGACCAAGGAGTATGCGGAAAGGCGCTTGGGCTCTTTCCGGATGATTGTTTTGGGTTCCATCGCATTGGTGAGTCTGATCGCCATGTGCGCCCTGGATGCCCGCCCTGAGCCTGCGTCTCGGCAGCCCATGAGAACGGTATCTCCCAATCCGCCACCGGAACGTCCATCCCGAACGAGGCGAGGGCGGAGGATTGACCTAGGACCATGAGACCACGAGCCATCCTTGAGGTGATCGTCGTGGTCTCGGTCACCGGCCTTATCCTCGAAGCGGCGAAGATCCACCTGTGGGCACTTGTCGCCGCTGGGGTCATTGCCGCTGTCTGGCTGCTCGCCAGGAGCCATTGAGCCAAATCACCGGCCTACAACCTCCAACCAAATCATCCGCCCGGTCCCTGCGACCCGGCGGGTGTTTCATTTTCAACCCCACAACAAAACCAACCAACCAGCCAACATCATGTCCCAACAGTACAACCTGCCACTCCTCGACGCCATCTGCCGCAGGGGAGTTCTCGTCGCGACCAGCATCCGCTACTGGCGGGGCTGCAAGCGTCTCAATGCCGAAGACCTCGGTTTGAATCCGACCCAAGTCAGCGACCGTCTGATCCAACTCGGCCACAAGCGGCTGATCCCACGCGAGGCCCTGTCGGCATTCTCGCTGGTCGAGTCCCGTGCCCATGCGCTCGTGGAAGGATCGAGCTTTCCCTTCCTCGGAGGGATTGCCCGCTTCGTTCCCAATCCCCGCCTTGCTGCCCTCACCGAAGGCCTCGACAAGCTTCGCGACGAGTTCCGTGAGGCGACATTGGACTTCGTGGCGGGCTACTCGCCTCTGCGGGACAAGGCGATGGAGGAATGGCGTGAAGCGGCCCAGCATCTGAACGGAAGTGCGGAGCGGCTTCTTATCACCATCGAGCAGTCCTTTCCTCCCGCGTCAGACATTACCAAGCGCTTCTCTTTCGATACCCGGATGTTCCAGGTCGCGGCTCCCGAGAGCCTGCGTCTGGAAGTCTCCGAGTCGGTGGAGCAGATGGAAATCGCCGACCAGAGGCGTCGGGTTGCGGAGGATGCCAGCAAAAGGCTCCAGAGCGATCTGGACGGCTTCATCCGGGAGAGTGTGACGACTCTTCGGGAAGAAGCCGCCCGGCTCGCTACGGACGTCCTTGCGACCATCGATGGAGGCGAGGGCGGAGTCCACCAACGGACGCTCAACCGGCTCACGACCTTCATCGAGAGCTTCCGAGCCCTGAACTTTGCCGGCGACACGCAGCTCGAATCCACGCTGGAGCGGTTCCGCCAGGAACTGCTCACACGAAGCGCGGAGGACTACCGCAACGACAGCAATACCATGCGGAGCCTCACCGACGGCCTGAACCGCCTTCGCGACAACGCGGTGGCGATGGTCCGGACCGAAGGCCGCGACGTGCTCACCCGCTTCGGTCAGTTCGGCGGGCGCAAGCTCGCGATCGCCGGCTGACACCACTTCCTACATCCCCTTATTGCATCACCCGACCAGCCTGAATTATCCCAACCTGCCGATACGACCTGCTACCACCAAACCTCAAGCAACCACCTCCTAACAAACAACGATCATTGTCGTGCGAAGGGCGGCTCCATTCCGGGAGCCGCCCTTCGCGCGTTCAAGCCCCAACCAAATCATTGCATGTCCCATTTCACCACCATCAAAACCGAGATCCGGGACCTTTTGGCTCTGATCGATGCCTGCGCCGAACTCGGTGTTCGGCTTGCCCCGGAAACACCATGCCGCGGGTATGCAGGGGCAACCCGTGAAGCACACCGTACCATCGTGCTCAAAGGTCCGTACGATATCGCCGTCGACCCCAACGACAACGGCACCTACGGCCTTACCACTGATTGGTGGGGTGGCCATGTTGCCAAGGAAGTCGGGATCGGCTATGGCCGTCTCCTCCAAGCCTACGGGGTTCACAAAACCTTCCGTGAAGCGAAGCTTCGTGGTCTCCGTGCCACGAGGACTGCCGAAGCCAACGGCTGCATTCTAGTCGTTCTGGAAGGAGGTGCCCTGTGAAGCCCCGCATCCTGGTTCGCGTCGCTCCCGATGGTGCTCTCACGGTGGAAGCCGAGGGATTCCAAGGAGGAAGGTGTGAGACCGCCACCAAAGCCATCGAGCAATCGCTTGGCGCACAGGTGGAACGGACTCTCAAACCGGAACATCGCCAGACGGTGATCCGGCAACAGCCACAGTCTCTCGGCAACGGCGACTCATGAGTGCGACCCTGCGCTTCGACCAGACCGGGCTGATTGCCTGCCTCTACTCGGAAAGCGTGGATCTCCGTTTGCTCGGACGGCTCCAGGTCGTCCGGGCCACGGATATCACCTTCGATGAAGCGGGGCAATGCTGGGAGGTGCGCTGCGCTTCCTCCCGCCGCCTGCTCCACTCCGATCCTTCACGCGAGGCCTGCCTCGTTTGGGAACGGAGCAATCTCGGTCCATCAAATACTTCTCAAACTACCTGAAATGATCACCACTTACCTCAGGGCCGGATACCCCGGTCTTGTTCTCATCACACCGGAAGAAGCACGTGCGGAGGCCGATCTGGCAGCCGCTTGTAAGGAACTCAAGAGAAGCCTTCATGCCTGGTCCTCCACGGACGGCTTGGTCGACATCAAGGCGGGAAGGGCGCTAGCCTGTCCCGATCCCTTGGAAGCCTTGGGTCATGTCGAGAACCTGCTCCGCCAGGACAAGGTTCGTCATGTCGTCATGTTCCGGGACCTCCAGCTCAACCTGGAACAGTCCGATCCCATGCTTGTCCGCAGGCTGAAGGATCTGCTCCGTCTGGCCAAGAGCGGGGGACATGCACTGGTTCCGGTAGGATGTCGTTTCAAGATGCCTCCGGAACTGGAACACGAGTTCGCCATCATTGACCTCGACCTGCCCGATACCGGGGCACTGGGACAGGTTCTTGATGGGATCCTCACCTCGGCGAAACAGAAGCCGCTTCCTGCGATCCTGCGTGAAGCGGTTCTCCATGCGGCTCTCGGGCTCACAACGGTCGAAGCGGAGAATGCGTTCGCCCTGTCGCTTGTCCAAAGCGGCAAGGTGGAACCAGTGCTCGTGGCGGCGGAGAAGGCTAGGACATTGAAGCGCGGTGGTCTGGTCGAAGTCGTCGGAGCCCATCCCACCTTGGATGAAATCGGTGGCCTCGATGTGCTGAAACAATGGCTTGAACACCGTAAACCAGCCTTCGGAAAAGCCGCCAGAACCTACGGGCTTCCTGTTCCCAAAGGCCTGCTGATCGTAGGCATCCCGGGGACAGGAAAGAGCCTGACGGCCAAGGCAACTGCGGGAGCCCTACAGCTTCCCTTGTTGCGCCTCGACATGGGGAAGGTATTTGGAGGCCTGGTGGGGCAAAGTGAAGCCAACCTCCGTTCCGTCATCCGCACCGCTGAAGCCATTGCCCCTTGTGTCCTCTGGATCGACGAGATTGAGAAAGGATTCGGTGGTAGCAAGGGTGGGGGAGGATCAGATGGTGGTACTTCCTCGCGTGTCCTTGGCTCGTTCCTGAGCTGGATGCAGGAGAAGGAGAAACCAGTGTTCGTGGTAGCAACCGCCAACGATGTATCCCAATTGCCACCCGAGTTCCTGCGCAAGGGAAGATTCGACGAGATGTTCTTCGTTGATCTTCCCGAAGCATTGGAGCGTGCGGCCATCTGGAGCATTGTGATCGAGCGCCACAAGCGAAGACCGGGTGCGTTCAAGGTGGGTATGCTGGCAGAGGTGACGGATGGATTCACGGGTGCCGAAATTGAAGGTGCCTTTTGTGAAGCTCTCCATGAGGCCTTTGCTGCCGGAGGAGAGCCGAATGATGCAATGGTCGTAAAGGCCATCAATTGCACCACGCCTGTCTCCCGCCTGATGGAGGAGCGGATCAATGCCTTGAGACAATGGTCGAAGGGAAGAGCCCGTCCTGCTGCAAGTCAGAAAGAGGAGTCAGAGAAGGGGATACGTCCATCCCGGCGGGTTCAGTCGATGAACTGATCCAAGACGGGAAGCCAATCATGGAGCTTGCCTTGCAAAAAGCAGGGGCAACGTCGAGGCAAGCTCCATATTGCTGGAAAGCCATCCTCATATTCAATCTTTTAGCGAGGCTTGGCCGAAAAGGCTCGAAGCCGATCGGGCGATATAGGCCGGAGCAGCTGCCCGGCACCTGCAACCTGCTAAGGCGTCGGATCTCGCTCGATGACTCGAAGGTATAACGTCGGCGGCGTGGCCGGATCCCATTCGATATTTAGGGTATCTTCGATCGGTCGCCCCTTTATCTTTGGTCTGCTCCTCCAATCCACGAGATCTTCCGACGTCTGAACAACGTATTCCTTTCCAAGTCGCGATGACCAAGAAATCCCGACGTTGTTTCCCGGCGGCCCACCTGAGAAATTGAGCAACCTGAAACCATTCCAAGGCAACTTCTTAGTGACGATGAATGAAATCGGAGAGCGATACAGCACTTGCCTTCCCACCGTGGCCTTTTCGATGCGGAACTCTAGGTGAACCTCTCGACCGATTGGACAGTCTGGGGAAATGCTGAACGAGGCCCCAGACTCGCGGAACACTTCTTCATCCTGCTCCTGAAATCCTGAGAGACGAGATTCGGTCGACTCGATGGTAACATAGGGATCAGCCGACTCCAAAACCACGTAAGGCCTATAGGGACGGTCTGAAAATTTGTATTTGTAGTGATACGCCAAGCTGATCAGCTCACCAGAATCGGGCTCTAAGTCCTCATTCCCGGCTCCTCGATAAACCCCGTCGCTCAAGATGAAGTCAGAGAACCAGTAAGCATAGCCACTGTCCTCGGGTGCGCGAGCGACCAACAGGCGCACGTTGCCGTCCCACTCGCCTTCTTCCGATGAAATCTCCACTTCAAATTCGATCCGATGAGAATTGGGGGCGTTGGCGGCCACGGTAAATTCAAGGTCGCGATCGTCATACTCGGAGTCGCCCGCGTCGATGTCGCCCGCGTGAGAGGTATCATCGAGAAACGTGACATAGGGGTCACTTTCAGAAGCCTCGATCCGCACATCATGCAGATCCGATGGACCGTCATTGCGGATCCTCAGCCGGAGCCTACAACGTTCGCCAGGGTTGATCTCCCGGTCGCCATTGCCGATGCCTAAATTGTCGACGCCGTCGAAAACGGAGGCAGACTTCACAGAAGCAAAGGAGGAATCGACCTCGCCGCCACCCACACCGAATTTAATCGCGTAGTCCTTGCTCACCCAAGCGCTTGAACCACTCACCGAGCTATCGGTGTATACCTGATACCAGCCTTCTGCTTCATCTTTGATCACGAAACATTGGCCGTCCCAAACCTTGGAAACCTGTAAAGCGGTGGTCGCAGGCTGGGATCTGAGGTTGATTCCGACGTTGGAGTTGCTCGAATTGACGATCCAACAGGTATTCGTCGAGGTCATCGCGCCGCCATACATCCATCCGGTGGCGGGTCCGTCGTTACTGGGTATACGTACGAGGTGCCAGTAGCCAACTTGGGCCAGGATCGTCAGCGCCGCTTCGGGCGAGACGCTCCGTCCCAATTCCTCAGAGGTTGCCGTAGGTGTTTGGAACAATTTCTGAGTCGTGGGGCTTGCCGCTATCGCGGAAACCGGGCGAACGATGTCATTCTCGAAGAACGGGATGGGATCCAGGTAACCGTGGAGATTGGGATGAGTGAGTGTATAGGCGAACGGTGTGCTGTCGTTGCTCTTACTTCCGATCACGGGCCACTGTTTTAGCTCGAGGTGCAGGTGGTAACCGTAGCTCGGATGTCCCGTTTTCCCCATAACCCCGATCGCATCGCCAATTGAAACAATTTGACCATCAGACGCGGTAATTGAGCCCAAATGTGCATAGAGCGAATAGAGCTTTGGGGACGCGAAATGTTCGATGATCACCATGTTGCCCATCTCATGGTTCGTTGAGTCAATTTCACCCATTGGGATGGCGAATACCTTGCCAGGACCGATAGCCCTGACAGTCCAGTCGGAGCTTTCCGGAACCATGTCGATCCCCCCATGGTACTTCCCTGCGACATGCTTACCAAAATCCGCGTATTCTTGGGTCACGCGATACGAGGGAAATGGTGGTTGAAAGGTTGCCCCGCGGCAGACGAAGATCAGCAAAGCGGTCACCAACACTGGGAGGAAGTGTCTATAGGACATAAACCGGAGGAAGACATAACTCGCCCCATAGTCAACGAATACTTTGGGCGTTCAGCCGTTCCCGAATTTCAACTGTTTCAATGCAATTCACCCATCGGACCGGTATCGCCCCGAATTGTGATCAGTAGAGCACTCAGTCTCCCGATCCCGAAGATTATTAGGTCCCGAGCGCGGCGTCAGTGGAGGGTTGGCCGAAAACGCCTATCTCCAGCGTCCGTATCCCGCCACAGATCGATCAACGCTTGGGCCCCCTAGCCAGCTCACGAACGTCCTTTGGAGGCAATGCTTCCCCAGGATTCAGCCCGCGGATCCTCCCGATACAGTCCTGCTTCATCAGACTGCCGTTCGTTATCGTGTTATTCGCCATCGTTGTGGCAACGACGGATCTCGACTCAAGCGCAAGCGGCGCGGGCCTTTGGCTTTAGAACAGAATGCGCGGATGATGGGTATCAGGAGAGGGCGCAGTGGGTGAGGACTCTTTGGCCGAAGGCTGCGCCCTCAGCTGCCGGATTACCGGGTTACCGGGTTACCGGGCCACCTACCCCCATGACGAAATTGGGGGGCGTGATCCAACTGCCGAATGCCGAAGTGCCTCTATAACCCCTTTTTAAGATATATTTATTTATAGAAGAAGAGGCGCATTGGTGGAGGAGGAGGTATCCGGGCCGGTAACCCGGTAATTCGGTAACCCGGCAGTTCCAGCGCCCTTCACGATTACTGAGCCAGGCTGCCTCGCTTGGATACTACTCAGAGACGAGTGAAACGAAGTCCCAATGCGGCAAGAATCACAGCCTCTCACGCACTGAGGCAATTGGCACACGGATCCAATTCCCGCCACCGCTTCCCACCAACCCACGGGAAATCAGGAATCCAGCCATCCAACAGGGCTGCTTCGGAACCACCGGAGCAGCCCTTTCATTTTCCAACCAATCACCGCGGAAGCGGACAACGAAACCAAACCAACCAAACCATCATGCAAACCACATTGTACTATCGTGAAGGAAGCTCCGACAAGGTCTACCAAACCGCCGTTGAGCCGACCGAAGGAGGCTTCCGGGTTACCTTCGCCTACGGTCGCCGGGGCTCCACGTTGCAAACCGGAACCAAGACACCGAAACCTGTATCCAAAGAAGAAGCCGAGAAGATCGCCACCAAGCTCGTGTCAGGAAAGCTCGCCAAGGGTTACACCGTTGAAGCCGAGGGCACGCCGTATCGTTCCAGCGGGGATGAAGGTAGGGACACGGGAATTCGCTGCCAACTACTGAACTCCGTCGATGAAGAGCAAGTTCCATTGCTTCTGCGCAACAGCCGTCACGTGATGCAGGAGAAGCATGATGGGAGACGCTTGCTGGTCCGGAAACAGGGGGATGAGATCATTGGGATCAACCGCCGTGGACTCGTTGTCGCCTTGCCCGCACCGATTCATGCTGCGGTCCGTGAGATCCCCGTGGACTTCCTGATTGATGGCGAAGCAGTGGGGGATATCCTCCATGCCTTCGATCTGCTGGAAGTCGGTGGCATTGATGTTCGGCAACGTGGATACTTCGATCGCTTCACGGGCTTGCTCCGCGTCTTGGGTGACTCCGCTGCAATTCGTCCAGTGCGCATCTTCGTGGAACCAAAGGAGAAGCAGGAGGAATTCAACCGTCTGCTTCAAGCTGGAGTCGAAGGAGTCGTCTTCAAGGACCGCGATGCTTGGTTCAGCCCTGGTCGTCCTGCCTCGGGTGGCTCGCAGTTGAAGTTCAAGTTTGTCGCCACGGCTTCGTTTATCGTTGGAGCCGTAAACAAGCGTCGCAGTGTTTCCCTGCTGCTACTGGATGGAGCCAGGGAGGTCTCGGCGGGCAATGTCACCATTTCTTCGTCGATGGTGATGCCTGGTGAAGGAAACATCGTGGAGGTTCGCTATCTCTATGCCTTCAAGGAGAGCGGGAGTGTCTACCAGCCTGTTTTCCTTGGAGTGAGGAACGACTTGGAGCGAAGCGAGTGCCAAGTGGACCAGCTCAAGTTCAAGTCGACCGAAGGAGTGCTGGTCTAACGCAGCTCGGGTATCAGAAAGCCTTCGCGCCATGCGAGGTGCTTTCTTTTAGGTGGCAGGCCGACCAAAAGCGGGGTAACTGTTGTTTTTCTAGCAGTTTTCGTGCCGGGTCGATTGGTGCTTTCAGCCGAGATTCCAAGTGACGAATGCCGGCTCGATTTTTGAGAACCCCTCCTAACGTGACCGGCTGGTGTGCCCCGAACCATAGGGACCCTCCGCAGCGTGCTCCCACCCAGCCACCATCCGTCTCTAACAATATTTTGGCCACTTCCATTTCTCAGTCGCCTATACATAACGCCAAACGTGAGCCCAAGGCGTCTTCGTCGGGCGCGCTTGTCCTTCGCTGCGATGGCTGGATCTTCAATTTTTCACAAAAAACATCTCGCCAACTTAGGCCATATCCGATTCTAACCGCACACGTTCATGAAGCGAGGCCCTAACTACGTTGCGATTTCGTGCATGGTTTGATGCGTCGCGGGGGACTTCGATCCGTAGCTTTACTATAAATGAAGCCGACTACGCATCTCTCTCGGCGTTGGACCTTCGGACGTTTTCTGGTGACGATTTCCAAAAGTTTATTGACACTCACACGCTATATGGAGATGCGATTCCGCACGGTTTTGATCACGTGATTTATCCCCGTGATGCGGGAAATGAGTATTATTTCAGTAAGAGTATTTTCCACATGTTTCTCAATCAGTGAGTGATTTGACTTTTTGCAATCAATGATCAGAACCGGACGATTCAAGTTGCTAAAGGTGGCGGGTGGCCGATGCCGCTTCGCTGACGTCACTATTGAGCTGAATGAGAGGGCGGAGGGGCCAATGCTTGCGCGATATCCAGATGATAATCCGGAAGCGCTTCCTCTTTCGAACCTTGAGGAGGGGATTGCCGGGGCGTCCGATATCCTGGGTCGGCTCGGTCTTGCCGAGAGATTCGTTCCTCGGATCAAGGTGCTTGTGGGCACGCTCTCCGATACAAGCGACGAGGCTTGTTGGCTCGCAGGTGCAATGGCATGCCTTGATGCACTTCATGAGTCACAAGGTGTTTCATTTGAGTTTAAAGACGACGGCTGGACGATAGCACTGTCAGATGGAAGTTTGCTCCGCAGAGGTTCTGGGGGGGGCTGACGGCGTAGGGTCCAGAAATCCGACTGTAGTGGAATCGTCTGGATTTCAATGCTTTGTGAGCTTTTAGGTTTGCTCGTTTCGGGACTGTTCAAAAGTAGCTCTCCAGCCAAGCTTCTGCGATGGGAATCGCTTGCCTTGGAAGCGTAAGCGTAGTCCGAAGCACCTTGTGATTTCCCTTGGCGAATCTTCCCGTCAGGTGTTATGCACCACGCTTTCATGTTATGCACCACGCTTTCATGTTATGCACCACGCTTTCATCGTACCCCGTTTCCAAATTCCGGGTGTACGGATTTCGGGCTGATTTCCACGCTTTGATCGACTTTGGTCGTAAGCGATCCATGCGGCACCACTTCCCTCCGGACTCGTAGAGGTCGTAGATTTGCCATCTATGACCTCTCCCAATTCTGGCAACCCGGATGACAAGGTGATCCGCGCAGACCGTCGAGGCCGCCTGCTCGTCCGGGCGGAGCAACGTGCTGCCATCCTCAAGGCCGTAAGCGTGGTTTGAGCCGCCATCCGGTCTCTCTCGCCGCTGCATAGCGTAGCGTTCATAGCGTGGCGTCGTATGAATGCTACGCACGACTCTCTCGTGAAGTTCGACCGTCGCGGACGTCTCCGCTATGCACCGGAGCAGAAGGCCGCGATCCTGGCTGCCTTTGCTTCCAGCGGCTTGAGCGGTCCGAAGTTCGCCGCCCTTCATGGCGTGAAATACCAGACCTTCGCCGCATGGATCCAGAAGCGGAAGCGTGCGGTCACGCCGGCCGGTTTGCCTGCGCCGGCCGCGCTGGCCCTGGTGGAACTCGAAGTGCCGCCAGCGCTTTGCCGTGACAACGGCCTGCGCTTGATCCTGCCGGGTGGAGCCGAACTCCATGTCGCCAGCCAGGCCGCGGTGCCGCTCGCCGCGGCGCTCATCCGCGAGCTGTCCCGGCCATGCTGAGCTTTTCCGGCAACCTCAAGGTCTTCGTAGCGGTGGAGCCTGGCGACATGCGCAAGTCGTTCCACGGCCTGCACGACGCGGTGACGGGCAAGCTCAAGGAAGACCCGAAGGGCGGCGCGGTCTTCGCCTTCACCAACCGGCGGCGCACCATCCTCAAGCTGCTTTACTTCGATGGAAGCGGCCTGTGAGTCCTGGCAAAGCGGCTGGAGCGCGGGGCCTTTTCGTGGCCGAAAGGGGCGGACGTCCGGGACGGCAAGCTGCGGCTGAGCTCCACCGCGCTGGCCCTGTTGCTCGACGGCATCGACATGCGCGACGGCTGCAAGCGCCCGTGGTATGAATTGCCCTGAAACCAACCGAAAGGGCACGCCGCTTGCTACGGTATCCGTCGTAGATGGAAGACGAGGAACGGCAGCGACTGCTCGACGAGAACGCCCGGCTGAAGGCCGAGGTCGCCGTCCTCAAACAGACCATCGACGCCCTCTGCCGCCGCGTCTTCGGCAAGTCCAGCGAGCAGCTCGACCCTGCCCAGCTTGAACTCTTCGACCCGCCAAAAAAAGCACCCGCCGCCGATCCCGCAGACCACGGACCGGCGGCTGAGGATCCCGGCCGCCGCGACCAGCGCCGCAAGCAGCCGCGTCCGCCGCGCATCCCCGAACACCTGCCTGTCGTCGAGCAGATCCTCGATCCGCCCGAAGTGCTGGCCAACCCGGACCAATGGCGGCGCATCGGCGAGGAAGTCCGCGAGCAGCTCGACTACAAGCGCGGCGAATTCCGCCGCATCCGGCTGGTCCGCGGCAAGTACGTCCGCAAGGGCGACGTGCTGGCCAAGCCCGTCGTGGCACCGCTGCCGCCGTCCTTGTTAGACCGCTGCATCGCCACGCCGGGGTTGATCGCCGAGATCATCGACAACCGCTTCGTCTGCCACCTGCCTTACTACCGGCAGGCCGAGATTTTCGCCCGCCAGGGCGTGGGCTTCCACCGCAAGACCCTCTGCGACTGGGCCGCGCTCGGAGCCGACTGGCTTTCCGCCATCTACCGCGCCATCCAGCACGAGCACTGGCGAAGTCGCTACCGCCAGTTCGACGAAACGCCGATCGACTACCTCAAACCCGGCAGCGGCCAGGCGCAGCCCGGCTCACGCGTTTGCCCGGCATGAAGGGGAACGAAGCCGCCACCCTTGTCCCGGCGAACTGGCTGAAAGCCCGCCAAGGCACGCCGACCTGGAAAGCGGCCTGAGCGCAAGAGCGGCCAAGTCAAATCACACGGCGGCGGGGACCCCGCTTACGGAGCGCTTACATTTCACCTGTCTGCTGCGGCAGAAGGACGTGATCTCCGGGTCTTCTCCGTGGCGATGCCAGCGATGACCTCATCCGGCAGGTCGTCGCTTGGCCTCCGCCTAGCTCTCCCGAAGCCAGATTACATGATGCGCAGCAACCCCCAAAGCATCCAAAATTGCGTCTAACTGCTGGACACCCTTACTTGGATCGTAAAGACCTTGTTCAACAACCAATATAGTGCCCGGAACGGGATTATTATCATATCTCATTAGCCCAACTAACTGGTTATTAGTTATTCTAAAGACACTACCCAAGAAGCCATCGAGGCTGTCGCAAGAGGGTGAAAACAAGATTCCAGCTCGCTTCTGAAGTTCATTTGGCTCAAGATCAAGCATGGCTGCTTGGTCATTGAGTGATTCCGGCCATTCGGATATTCCAATTTGAGTGATCATTTCTGCGTATTTTTGGTCACTTTGATCAAAATTTTCACCCAATCACCATCAATATCGTCGACGTTTTTAGTTCCACGTGACCATTTAGCTTGTCCCAAAGGGGACCCTGTATTGGGTTTAACGGTCGTATAGAACTCAACTCCTTTCTTCCCCTCAGGAAGAGGACCTGTATACGCTTTTGCCGCGGGAATCCCACGACCGCCGCCAGCTTGTCGTGCACCTTGTCCCCACAGCTCTCCGCTCCTCTCCATTGCTAATGCGACCTCATCAGTCTGGGAAGGTGAATATACCCTGTGAAACGGGCCATGCATTGGGCCTGGTGTCGCGGCATCTACTGCCTTTGCTGCCTTATATCCTACGGTCTCCGTAGCAACTGCACCGTCGGTAATGGTTATAACGGCTCCGCTTTCAACTCCGAATATGCCCGTACCGAGCAAGAAATCGAGTCCGACGATCACTACTGCGGCCTCGCCCCCGGCCATCGCCAGTTCGTGACTATAGGAGTCCGTGGCGAGAGGGGCCAACGATCCCAACCCCCAAACGCTCGGTGCAGTTGGGCCAATATTCTTGATCGATCCCTGTTGCTCAAGGTAATTCTCAAACTCGGTCGTCTGCTCGATGGCCCTCTCCATCATGGCGTTGAGTTCACGCGTTTGTTCCTGAAGGAGCAGTTTCAGGAGCTCTTTCTCATTTGCGTTCTCTCCTCCCATGTCCCCTTCCGCGATCTCGCCAATCATGTCGTTTAACACGGTGTTTTCGATCGCACGGCTTTCGTCCAACTCTTGTTGGCGGCTTGACGGGCCCAAGACGATGGGGGGAAGACCCGTGAACAACGTGGCCGCCGCCTTCCCAAGTGTCCGGGCTCCTTCGGATATTGAAGACCAAAAACCCGAGTCATCCGATGTCGGGGTGGTGTCATATCCTGTCTGAGCCGCATTCTCCGCGCCTCCCTCGACGGTGGACTCTTCGTAGAGGCCGTTCGGGTCGTAGAAGCTCCACGAATTGTTTCCAACGTAGTTGTAAACATTCAATCCGTCGATGAACCCAGCTGGGTCCCGACTGATAAAGGTGCCGGTCTCGCGGTCGCGATAGCGAAGGCCGTCGTTTACCAGGCCAGCGGGTTCTTCCCATTTTGAATTCGCGCCGTAGCCTCCCACTCGCACGCCTTCGACCTTCTGCGGGATTCCCTTGGAATCATGAAGGGCGCGATACGAAAGCGAGCCATCGGCATCGGATTGTGCGACAACGTCGCCTCTGGAGTCATGGAACGAGTGGGTCCGGCTCCCGCTTTGATAGCAATAGAGCTGGCCCCCTACGCCTCCTCCGATGTTTTCCACCAAGCCGGGATGCGAGCCCGAGCCCGTTCCCGGGTTCCACTCCAGCATCGGGCTACTGCCTTGGAAGGAGAAGTGACGGTTCGGCTGTCCCGGGGATTGGCGCCCGACGCGATTGGAGTGCCCATCATATGAGTAACGATAGGTTCCGTTTTC